>Ga0302288_1000345_pt1 | contig 39066 bp, 35 predicted proteins | sample III_Fen_N1_1_FD_194549 | JGI IMG/M metagenome (GOLD analysis project Ga0302288, IMG submission 194549) | Peat permafrost microbial communities from Stordalen Mire near Abisko, Sweden - III_Fen_N1_1 | ecosystem: Environmental > Terrestrial > Soil > Wetlands > Permafrost | place: Sweden: Abisko...
AATGCACCGGTAGCCCTTGAATACGGGTTCGTTTAGCATCTTTATTGCGGGTTACAAAACCTTTGGCCTGATATTTTTTGGATTCACTTTTATTGAGCCATTGCGCTAAAGCAATACTATGCATATTAATTTCGTAAACCAGTAGTTTATTTCGTACTTCTATTGTATAATTAACCGAATAGTTGTACAATTGAACAACACAATACCGCATAAACAGCAGTAAAAAAACACTAATAAAAAATATGTTCTGAATAAATAAAAACGAATGTGGAATTTTACATCCCACAATCAATACAAACAAGTATAGAATTATTGATGAAAAAAGAATGGAAACTACAACCCTCCACATCTCAACTAAATTGGAATGACGAATAAGACCTCTATAAGGTTTGGCAATAAGAAAAGCAGCTAATAAACTTGAGAAAAATACGCTGCCTGTGATTATTACAGCATGTAATTCTACAGAATAAACATTATTTAGTTGAATAATTAAAACTGAAAGTAGAAATCCAAAAAAACATAATAATAAATCAACTGCAAGCACAATCCAACGATTGATCAATGAAGTTCTCATTATTATTTCAAATATATTGCGCAATTTAAGCTTAAATAATTCCATACATTAAGTTCATATTAAAAACTTCTCCAGTAATTTTGAAAGCTATATAACAAGCAGTTACAAAATCACATCATCAATTTTTGCCAATAATTATAGTTATATTTTACAAAACGCAAATATATATAATATTTTTATATTTGTAAAACATTTTTTAATCAATAATGAAATAAATTTCCTGTTTTGCGGATAGAGAACATGCAACCCACTGAATTTCCGTACATTCTTCCTACGTCAGCTCCCACTGAAACCACACATTGAATATGGTTTAATGTTGGAAAATCTTTCTTTACTTCCAATAGAAGGGATGTGCTTTTTATCTTATCCGTTGCAATTAGCCCATGATATGTACCATAATTTTTACTAACCGTCATTAAATACTTGAATTCATAACCCGACACATTACCCTCAATTGCAAAATGATGTGCTTGAACTCTATTATTTAGGATATTTACAACTCCATTATGATTATAAATCGGTGATGTTATGAGTGGTGTCCCAATGGTTCGTGAAAAATAACTCCATCCATTCTGATAAATATTATTATTAAAATAATCATCTGCTCCTCCGTATATTAGTCCATCCTTATCGTGGTAGGGTCCCGATTGATCGGAAGTATTCAGGTACTCATATACTATCCCCTTCACGAATGGAATTTTTGAATTTCGAATGGTGACTCCCCATAATCCATCCCTTATACCCATTGAGTTCCATATTACCCGTATCGGTCCATCTTCAGAAAGGTTTTGCCAATATCCGGATACTTTGAAATCTGAAATATCTGATTCCAATTTCATGCTTTGCGAAATAATATGATTTCCCAATGCATTTATTTGATCTCCAAGTAGAGCATTTGAACCTCCAGAACGTCCAAAAAAAATTCTTATATAATCATTTAAACTAGTTGGTTGTTGACCAGGACCGAGAACATTACCACCCCATTGCGCTACATGATCGATTCCATATTGAATATGTACCGGCAAACGACCTCCAATTCGAGCATAAAGATATTTGTGATGGAGAAGAAGGTTTGAAGTATATATATTGTCTGTGAACCAGCCGTGTGATATTGCTCCTTTTATTTCTAAATAACCATTCGTAAAAGGAACAGGTGTGAAATGCTCAATTCCAACCGTTACTTTAGGCATGGGGCGAGCATTCCGGGAAAAAAGGAAACCACCACACGACAATGTGGAGTCTTGATTTCCAAAGTGCTCTTCACGCGCGCCTATAACTAAATCAAAAACAGAAAACCTTGCTTTTGCATAAAATTCATGAAAATAAACATTGGTTTTTTGAGGAGCAGTTTGTAGCAAAATGCTGGCCTTAAAACCATAATCAAACAAACTTGACTTTCGCGTTAAATCCTTAGAAAAGCCCACCCACCCATCAGCACTTACCGGCGAACTGGAAATAGCTCCATATCGATTATTCTGAAGCCAAAATGATGAATAGGTTCCCGTTGAAGCCACTCCCAAAACACCAACTTCATACTTTATTGTATCGTTTTGAGCGTGAGTAAGAAAAGGGAGAAATATGAGAAATATGAGAATATATTGTATTTTTGACATGCGCTATTTCCAATAAAAAATTATAAACTATGAACTCCCAACTAAATACTCAGAACTGCCTACTGGAAACTATTAACTGTCAACTATAAACTTTTGTTAGTGAGCATATTCGAACTAGTACTAAGCATAGTCGAACTCTTGTACTGAGCGTAGTCGAACTCTCGTACTGAGCGTAGTCGAACTTGTACTGAGCGTAGTCGATCTCTTGTACTGAGCGTAGTCGAAGTATCAACTAATTACGGTTCAAAACACCAAAAATCATTTAAAATCTCGGTATCATTTTCACCCAGTCCAATATAAGCCTTCCCATCAATGGTAAATGCAACCGCATTCTCGCGAGCACCCTCCAGAATACTACCTCGTTTATACCATACACCCTTAGTACTGTTATATTCAAGTATATCCGATCGAACACCACCACCTGTATAATTGCCGGCAAAATTACGACCGGTAGTAACAAAAATCCGATTATTGACAATCAGTGACAGTGCATTCACCCTACCATTGTCCGGCATTGAATTGCGTTTCTTCCATGAATCTGTTGCCGGGAAGTACTCCCACCAGTCACTTTGATTATACGTGCTATATCCTGTTCCAAAATACACTTGCGTGCCGTTTGAACACAAAGTTGCACCAAATCGTTTTGCCCCGGGAAAATCGACTATTCTTGTCCAGGTATCATTATCAGGATTATATTTCCAAAATTCCGATCCAAATCCGTGTCCGTCAAATCCCGACCCAACGTATATTTCATTTCCAATTGTAAAACTGACACAAGCATCTGTTTCTGTCCCCGGAAATTTGGCTTTTTGTATCCAGGTGTCATTGTTCGGGTCATACATCCAAAAGTCAGTCAGGTAAGCACTCTGATTAGAGTAAACAGAATAAGTTGGATCAAATCCCAACCCGACATACGCTTTCCCATTAGCCACTGCAGCCATAGCCTTTACACGGGCAGTACCGGGAAATCCCGCTTTTTCCGTCCAGGTATCTTGGGTGGGATCATATTGCCAACAATCCTTTAGACCACCATTACCGTTGCGACCCAAAGCCACATACCCCTTGCTATCCAATACAAACGACACAGCAGAAGCTCTACAAACAGCAGGTATTACAGCTTTTCGAACAAAATTCACTTCCGGATATGGCGAATGCGCCGGATCATTACATCCCAATAACATAAATGCCATCAGAAATAATAAAATATGTTTAGGTTGGTATTTATACATAACTCGTAGTTTTGGGGCTAATAAATAAAAAGAACTGACAATTATTTTCTATTATTGTCAGTTTCTTCAAAGTGATGTAGTGAAATCAACAAAGTAGATTCATTTACAACATATCCTTTTCTTCAATAGGCATATAAGGTCCATCTTTCACTTCAAAGATAACTGTACCGGATTCCAATACTTCCAAACTATGCCATCGACCAATTGGAATATCTACTCCATAATTACCTTCGCTGGGATTCAAAATAATTGCTTGTTCAATTTCACAATTGTGATTATACAATAACACTCAGATACTGCCACGCAATACAATATATGTTTCCGTAGTGTGTTGATGGCGATGAATGGGAAGCTTTGTATTTAGTTCTAAAGCATTGAGTAATCGCTGTGATTTTGAATCCAGGCTCTTATGGAGGTTATAATTCATTCGTAACCTCGGTTTTTTTTTGCTTCTTCTGTTACGGAATCTAATAATTTTGTATCAATAATTTTCATACGATAATAATTGTTTTTAAAAGGTCGTATGGAACTCGCATGTAAGATTTTATCTCCCGTTGATTCATCTTCTTTGGTGAACGCCTACGTTCATGCTCGTTTCATACGTTCATTTTTATTTTTTAATAGTTGCCCATGGAACTCGCATCCTGATAGCTATCGGGACATGGTCTTTTAGTTTAAGCCCTCGTTTCCAATGCCCGTTTCATGAAAAATTATTTTTTTATCAAACAAGCTTTTCTGAAAATTTAGAATATAACGTAAAAATGATACCATAATGTTCATTTCTACAATTCGCTCGCAATACAAAACTGCTTGAGCTTAAATTATCTCCAACAACTTGCGTAATCAACGTATAGTAATAACATATATTGCATCTGGTTTATAAAACTAACCCGTAGTGTATTTAAAAAAAGTTATTTTTGTTTTGTCGGGGTTTCCGTCCCAAACTCTGACTTACTATTTTGCCTATTTACCCAAATAGTGGGGTCGCGACTTTAAGTCGCACTCCCACTCAAAGTAAGCTAACTATATTTTATGCAAATGAAAGTATTTCATCTTCAACAAAACATATGCCATTGACAATATTGCAATCACTGAAACTAAATAAATATATGAATGGGACTTAAAATAGAAGAACCCTAACATAATAATGCCCTGAAGTAACGCATAAAATATAGATATCCTTAAATGCGGCACTTTCAGTTCATTGGCAAGTAACTGATAAGCATGTTTACGGTGAGGCTGAAAAATATTTTCTTTAAGAATTAATCGATGAATAATAGTCAAAACGGAATCAACACCATAAACTGCAAGTAAAATAATATAGCTAAAATCTTTAGTCACAATAATGAGTCTGCCAATTAAAAACACCAATAAAAAAGCTATTGAAATGGCTCCCACATCACCGGCGAAACATTTTGCCTTGGTTCTGAAATTAAAAAAATTAAAGACGAGTAAAGATAGAAGAAACAGGTATAGTAATCGATTATCAGCAAATGACACTTTCTGATTATTGATATATAACAAGGCGAGTGCAATTATAAGGCTATATCCCCCCGTAATACCATTGATACCATCCATAAAATTATAAGCATTCAATATCCCTACGCTCACAATGCAAGCTACGATACTAAGATACCAGGGCATTGTAAACAAACCCCACTGATAGAATATCAATGCCATCGAGATAAAATGGATTATCAGTCTAAGCTTAGGTGATTGAGGACGAATATCATCCGCCAGACTCACCATAAAAATAAGAGTAATACCCACCAGAAACCAAGGGTAATGAAATCCACTTACGAATGAATATAATAAAACACCTATATAAACAATTATCCCACCCCCTTGCAGCGTTACCTGCTTATGCAAACTCCGTTCATTCGGTTTATCAATAATATTAAAATGGTCGGCGATTCTAAAATAAATCAATTCAACCGCAAATAATAAAATGAATAATAATATATATATCATTATTTGAATTAACCTTTACATGTTGCTTCCTACTCTGAACTCAAAACTGTGCATACTGTTTACTGCCTACTGCCAACTATTGACTGCTTACTGTTTTACAGCCTACTGTCTACTGATTAAAAGCTTTTCACCGTCTTCTTGAACCCGTCTTCAGCCCGGAAAGGCATTTTGTCTATTCCCAATGCCTGTTTTATTTTTGCATTAGAAACGACGTAGTTATCTGTTAATTTATGTAACCGCTCGGTATTAAGGGGTAAATGAAATAATGTACCCACTTTCGCTACCAATTGTACCAATGTTTTGTTCCACTTCCAAATTCTAACAGGTTTATTTATAGAAGTAGCCATAAGTATAATCAATTCATTTGTCGATAAACTCTCATCATCACCTACATTGTATATTCCACTGGCAATCTCTTTCTCTATCAATTCCGAAATCACAAAACTCAGGTTATCGATAGAGCAAAACGACCGTCTATTTTCAAATGCCCCCAGCGGATAAGGAATCCCTTTCATCACCACTTTATACAACAAATTCAAATTCCCCTTATTCCCCGGACCATGTATCATGCACGGACGTAAAATATAAGTCAACTTTAGTGGGCACTCACTAGTAGGCAGTAGGCCGTTTGTAGTAGGCAGTAAAAACTCCTGACTGCTATTTGCAAATTGATTATTAGTATCTACTGATTGTTGACTACCAACTGCCGACTCAGAGCTCTTAACTCCTGACTCCCGACTGTTGACTGCATACTTCTTATTGCTTACTGCTAACTTTTGACTGCCGTCTGCTAACTCTTGACTGCTGACTGCCGACTGCTGACTGCCAACTGCTAACTGCCTACTCAAAATATATTTCTCAGCGGCTATCTTACTCTCCCCATACGGTCCTCTCGGACTTGGAACCACATCTTCCGTCAAGATATCCCCCACTACCTTATCAGCAGCAGATTTTACCGTACTGAAAAAGATAAACTTTTTAGCTTCTGAACTAAGAAACCAGTCGTATATCTTTTGAGTCAATCCAGTAGTGATATTAAAAAAAACCTCAGCACAGGTTTTATTTTTCGTATCATGCGCTATAGCCGCTAAATGAATAATTATATCTATATCACATACCAGCTTCAACTCATCCCATTTATAGGTTTTCACCACACCTTCTTTTTGGAGAGATAGTATATCCAACCCATAGATGGTATGCTGGGCTTTTAGTGCAGCCACCAAATTACTGCCTACAAAGCCGTTTATGCCGGTGATTAATATATTCATTGGGTTATTTTTGTTCCTACTTACTACCGACTACTTACCCCAAACTACAATCAACTAAAAACAACCAACTGTTTTCCCTGCCCATCTTCCGCCCGAAAAAGTATTCTATCCATCCCCAAAGCCTGTTTAATCTTAGTATTTGACACGATATAATTTTCCTTCAATTTTTGTAAACGTTCGGTATTAAATGGTAGCTGAGATAGCATCTCTGTTTTTGCTTTAAACTGCACCACCGCTTTGTTCCATTTCCAAATTCTATTGGGCTTACCCAAAGTGTCAAAGTTATTATGTTCTATCAAATGTTCAACCTGCCGATTCCTCTCCACTTGAACTATCGCAAAATTTGCGACAGTTCAAAACTCCTTTAATTCTTCAATTAATGCATTATTGATATGTTTCCCAATTGTTTTCACATCTCTTCAAAAAAGCTGAGCCATTTGTTGTCGATTTACACAAAACCAAACATAATTACAGATTATTTTAGCATAAAACTAAACATGAGATGAAAATTCATAAATTTAGATACCTAAATTCTTTATATTCTATAACTAGGCACAGTCATTATCATAACCAACCATTAATAAACTATTAATCAAAGAAGTGTTTAATCACATCTATCACTCTTTTTAAATCATCATCGGTAAGAATTGAACTTGAAGGAATACATAACCCCATATTAAATAATTTCTCAGAAACACCATTTCCATAATATGGACAATTTGCAAATACAGGTTGTAAATGCATTGGTTTCCATAATGGACGTGATTCAATGTTTTCTGCGTCTAAAAGCAGTCGTAAATCCTCTCTTGTTTTACCTTCGGTTTTAGTGGAATCAACAAGGATTGATGTTAACCAATAATTCGAATGGAATTTATCATTAGATTCTGTTTGAAAAGAGATTCCTTTTATAGAACTTAATTCTTTGCGATAAAATGAGTTGTTTTCTCTTCGTTTATCCACATGATCCTGCAGTACTAACATTTGCCCACGACCAATTCCTGCACAAATATTACTCAAACGATAATTATATCCTATTTCCGAATGTTGATAATGTGGGGCATTATCTCTTGCCTGTGTAGCGTAGAAAACGGTCTTATGTGCTTCTTGCTCTGTAGAACACACCAATGCACCACCACCCGACGTAGTTATGATTTTATTACCATTAAACGACAGACAAGCAAATTCTCCAAATGTTCCACATTTCTGCCCATCGTACTCCGAACCCAAAGCTTCGGCAGCATCTTCCAAAACTGGTATTTCGTAACGAACTGAAATTTCCATAATCTCGTTCATCTTTGCAGGCATACCATATAAATGAACGGGGATTATCGCTTTGGGTTTTTTCCCCGTTTGTTTTATTCTGTCTACTATAGCTTGCTCCAGTAAAATCGGATCCAGATTCCATGTATCCGATTCGCTATCAACAAATACTGGTTTAGCTCCTAAATAAGTGATTGGATTTGCCGATGCTGAAAATGTAAAAGATTGACAAATCACTTCATCACCCGATCCAACACCTAACTGGATTAATCCTAAATGAATAGCTGCCGTACCAGAACTTAAAGCCACTACCTTTTTATTTTCTCCAATAAAATCTACTATTGCTTCTTCAAATGCATCTACATTAGGACCCAATGGGACTACCCAGTTGGTATCAAAGGCTTCTTTTATAAATTCTTGTTCTCTTCCACCCATATGAGCAAGTGAAAGCCATATTTTATTTTTCATACTTATTTTTTTAAGCAAGCAAACAGTTATATATATTAATTAAAATGACAAAACCTTTTCAAATAAATATAATCAAATTTAGAACTGCTGATTAATAGAAAATTTTCACATAGAAGATTAAATTCAAATAGTATGTATTTTTTTTATTTCACCAAGCAAACATTTATCATTATGCCCTGGCCAAATCATAGTATTATCATTGAATTTGCTTAATATTCTTCTTGTAGAAATTTCAGCTTGTACTTTATCACTATATTTTGATTTTGCGACTACCTTAATTCCAGGGATTAATGCATCTCCTGTAAATAAATTTTCACCAATCAGTAATGAAATACAATCCCTATTATGTCCCGGAGTCTCAATAACATTTAATTGAATATTCTTCCACAAATGAATGTTATCGCCCTCTTTTACAATGTTTACATTTGGAGAGTCAACAACAAAGGGCATCTCTGTATAACGAGAACCATTCAATTTTTCGCTCAAGAAACCCTCTTTAGCAAAAAACGAAGCATGCATATTTATATTAGGATATTTTTCAATCAAATCATTTATGCCATAAATATGATCAAAATGTGAATGAGTCAAGAAAATTCCATTTAAAACTTTATTGCTTTTTATTAACCAGTCAATTAATGGTTTACTATCTCCAGGATCAATTACATAAGCATTTTCATTTTCTTCGGTAAATAAAATATAAGAGTTTGATATGAAAATACTATTTATAAATCTTTCGACTTTCAAATTAAGCATATCAAATCAATTTTGAGCATAATTCTACAAGGATACCATGTGTAGATTTTGGATGAAGAAAACCAATATTCATATTCTCAGCTCCTTTTCTTGATCGTCTATCAATTAGGTCAAATCCCTTTTCTTTGGCATCAATTAATGCTTCATCTGTATTATCTACTGCAAAAGCAATGTGATGAATTCCTTCTCCTTTCTTTTCAATATAACTTCCCAATGGACCATCTGGATCTGTTGACTCTAAAAGTTCAATTTTTGTTTGCCCTACTAGGAAAAATGCAGTTTTTACAAATTGATCTTCAACGTGCTCTATTGCATAGCATTTGGTTCCAAGTAGTTTTTCATAATATGGTATACTTTCGTCAAGATTTTTAACTGCTATACCTATATGATCAATATATTTTGTTTTCATATAATTAATTGTTGGTTTTACTCTATTGAACACTCTCTTGATAAAGTACGTATTAAATCATAGCCATCCCAAGTCAAGCTAAAATCAGTCGTTTTTCCGAATGGGACAACTCTATCGATACCGTTTAACCGATTTCTTTTAATAAAATACTTTAATTCATCTAACGAATAACCATAGTAAGCTAAAGTCTGATATTTACGATTAACTATCATTTCTAACTCATCCAGAGAAGAGGCTGTATATTCCAAAAAATATCCTCCAGCACATCTGTATATGTCAATATCAGTAGTAAGATTTTCTATATTAATTCTCCATAATTTATTATCATCTGGTTCTATCCTTATAACGCCTTCACATTGTGTACTCTGCCAATACAATTCAGAAAGTTTATCAACAGATAATATGGAAGAAAATTCATATTTTTCTAAACTTTTATGTACAGCATTCCAGAATAAAACCTTTGCTTTAACTACATTTTCTTCCTTGCCAGTCCATATCACCATACGAGGAGCCGAACAGGCATTCTGATCAAATAGGTAAGTATCGTTATAAAAATCCTTAGCCAATTTATCAAAGTTTGTTTCATTTACTAATGTGTCTGCATTAATCGAAGCCAAAGAATATCTATCTGCAAAGGTCACATCAAAAGAACGTGGAGGTAATACTGATTTTCGTATTTGAGCAATAGTATCATCACCACCCCAAATAACACGGACATCACATAATAAAGATAATTCTGTCGTTGTATTGCTTTGACTGTCATACCTGATCAGAAATATTCGATCTTTGAGAACAGCATATTCAGATAAAGCAATTACTTGTTCTATAGCATTACATATTAATTCAACCTGATTAAAAGGTTTTGAGGGAACACGTACTATATTTATATTCCCACTTAATATTCCGGCAACCAGAGAGTAAGCAAAATTTACAGGTACATTAGATGGGGCAATATGAAAAACAATCCCTCTTCCCAATCTGATTGCATTTTCTTCGTATTTTTTTTTATTTGCCAAGATATTAGCTTTTCTGCAAAAGAAAGCAAATGTTGCTACATCTGGATAAGTTCTTGTCTGTTGATTTTTTAAAAGTACAGATGAAAGTGAATTTAAAAAGCTAACCGATAAATCAGAAAATGTATGATCCGGCTTCTGGTTCCTCACATTATCCAGTTTTGCATTCTGAGGAAAAAGGAACGTTATATTATTTAAATTTAGTTGCATAAGTATCACTACAGCCTCTTATTTCGGCATTTTTAATTCGTCCAAATATCTTAAAGTATTTTCCTTTACGCCCGCAAGGACAATCATCTTCTCCCAATACTACGCCTTCATCTTCTGTCAGTAATACATGTCCCGGGTAGCTTTGTGGCAATAAAGAAACTACTTCAATTATTCCTTTTTCATGTATGTCTGCAACTGAAAAGTCTAAAGGTCTTCTGATAATAACATCTGAAAAATTAGATGTATGTAAATGTCCGTATTGACATTCCATATAGATGGTACCTGTCTGTTCTACCATTCCATAATAATCGTGTATATTATCAACACCTATTCCACAAAGTTCATTCAGACATTTTTTAAATTCTGTGGGACTAACAGATTCAGTCAATAGTTTTTTCCAACCTCCTCCGTGAATTAAAATAGCTTTAGATAAGTCCGGACGATAGCCTGTTTTTATTAATTCTTTATAAAAATGTTGCCAAATCATAAAGGTAAAGCCATAAAGAAAGATTGTTTCCTCTTGATGTACATCCAAAAAAAATTTAATTGCATCAATATCCAAGTTCATATTTTCATCAAGTGCATATATTCTTTGGGTGCCAAACATTGAAAATCCAAGTATTCCAGCTCCTCGTGCTGAAAACATTGCTCTGTCCTTTACCACTGAAGAACTGTCAAGAATTAGCATAGGTACTCGCTTCTTTCCAATAAAGTCAGATACAATTTTATTCAAAACCTTCGTTTGCAAAGAAGATGTTTCCCTATCTAAGAATATTTTTGAAACTTGCTGCCCACTTGTTCCCGAAGATGTCATTGTTTTCACAATACTTTCCATAGGAACACTCAGCAGTTCTAGTTCTTTAAACATTCTTACAGGAAGAAAAGGAAGGTCATGAAAGGTTTGTATTTTTTCATAATCCAAACCAATTGAATCCATCATCTTCTTGTAATACAGGGATGTCGCATAATGTTTACGTGTAAGTTCTACCAAACCTTTAGTCAGTAGTTTCTCTTTACGAGCCTTATCCAGAGAATAAGGATCATCTTGTAATATTATATTTATATCCATCTATTCATTATTCAATAAAGCATATTGCACTTTCCCAGAACTATTTTTGGGTATTTCAGGAATACATCTTACCTCAAAAGCTCGATTATTCAATCCGGTTTTTTCTGAAAGCAAATCTCTTATCTTTAAAAACAAGCTATTATCTGTGATATAGACAATCATTTTATCATCACGACCAACACATGCACAGTTTGGTGTAATCGTTTTTACAATTTGCTCAGAATCATCCAAATTTACACGATTACCATAAATTTTAATAAATCGTTTCATTCGACCTGTGATATAAAAATATCCATCTGAATCCCTGCGGGCTATATCACCTGTATGAAGCATACCATTATTTTCATCTCCATTTGACAAATCACTCTGACACTCGGCATATCCCAGACTTACATTCTCCCCATAATAAATTAATTCACCCTCAATCTCAGGTTCCACTATTTCTTTACCAGATAGATCTTCCAAAGAAAATTTTCCTCCAGGAATTGCAATGCCAATACTCTTAAACTTCTCTGCAGCTTTTTCAAATGGTAGATAGCTCATACGAGCTGTTGCTTCCGTTTGACCATACATGACAAAAAATTTACGTCCGCTCTTTTGCGCATTATCTACAAACTCCTTAACTAAATCCGGTGATAACTTTCCCCCTGCCTGTGTGAGTGTTTTAATTTCAGGCAAATCCATACGGAAAAAGCGTAATAATTTTAACATTTCATATGTGTAAGGCACTCCTGATATAGAAGTTGCTTTTTGCTCTTTAGCAAACGTCCAAAAATCCTTTTGAGCAATCGATTTATCAGTAAGCAAAATAGTTGCACCTTTAAACAGATGACTGTTAATTACAGACAGTCCATATGAATAATGCATAGGCAGTGTAGTAATAGGACGCTCATCTTCAGTAATATTTAAATATTCGCCAATGGATTCAGCATTACTTCTTATATTCTTCTTAGTCAATCTTACCAGTTTAGGACTGCCAGTACTGCCAGATGTTGTCAACATCAAAGCCAACTCATTATTTTTTTCGTGTTTTTCATTGCAAAATGTTACTAATACATAGTCATACATAATGCAGACTAACTCGCTATTACCAAATTCTTGCAACCGATGTTTTGGTAACCAAATATAATTTGGCTTATATATAGAAGCCAAATTAGTCAGCATTTCCAGGTCCTTACTGCCATCTATCATCACGACAGGAATACCTTCTCTTATAAAAGTGACATATCCTATAAGTGAACCTAGTACATTCTCGCATAAACAAAATGCAATCCTGTCTTTATCTAAATAGGAGGCAAGATTATTACAATAGTAGTCAAGTCTATTGTATGTCAAAGATTCTTCTCTGTCTGTAATAACCGCAAAATTTTCAAGGAAAGGAGAAAAATTAAATAATTCTGACATCTAATTAAAATTTCACACCATACTTGGTTAAGATTTCAATTCCTTTTTCGTAGGAACTAAAATCAATGATATCATCAGTATCCATTTCAATTTCAAAATTATCTTCTATCGCAGCAACCATACTCATGTGACCAACACTGTCCCAATTTTCAATTCCATGATATTCTAATCCTTTAAGTTGATTTTCATTGATGTCGAAAATCTCTGTAAATGTTTTGTTGTACTTTTCCAAATTATTCATTTTTCTTTATTTTTAATTATATATACTATTCAAAATCTTTAATGTTAATTAGAGAATCTTTAATTATATCGTTTTTAAGTTTTTTCCCGACAAAATCCTGTAACTTTTCAGGTGATACTCCTGTCCCTGGTCGCTTCATATCCAAATCTTCCAGTTGAATGATTGTTCCTGCTGTCAAATCATTTCTAACAATAACACTTCTTCTCATCTTTTTACGCTGTTCCAATTCTACCTCCGAAACAATTCTATCCTTTTTGCCCAAACCAATGTGTACATTTCTACATTGGTTAATCATCGTTCTCATTTCTTCAGGTTCCATAGCCATCTGATTATCCATTCCTATTTTAGTTTTATCTAAAGTGAAATGCTTTTCTATGATTGCAGCACCTAAAGCAACTGATGCTATTGGCATCTCACATCCTAACGAATGATCTGAAAATCCAATAGTATAATCAGGAAATGCCTCTCTTAACCCTAAGATATTATTCAAATTAATTGTTGATATCTCTGTAGGGTATATTGATATACAATGCAAAAGGCAAATATTATGATTTCCTGCTTTTTCAATAATAGAAACCGCTTTTTTTATCTCATTCATATCACCCATACCTGTAGCTAAAACAATTGGAACATTCTTTTTGGCAATAAACTCCAAGAATGGATCAGTTACTAAATCCATAGAAGCCACTTTTATGAATGGTACATCACATTGGTCTATCAAGAAATCAACTTCTTGTTTTGAATATGGAGTAGAAGCAAAACTAATTCCAACTTCTTTACAATACATTGCAAGGTCAAGTAATTGCGTCTCGTTAAGTGCGAATTTTTTCACAAAACGTTTTGCAATCGGATTGGCATCATAATACGTCTGGGAATATAACGATTCTGTTGACCAGGATTGAAATTTAACACAATCACAACCAACCTCTTTAGCCTGTCGTATCATTTCTTTTGCTGTATCTACACTTCCATTGTGGCTTGTATTAAATTCTGCCACGAAATAAGGTTCTCCATAATTTTCAAGAATCTTATTATTTCTTAATATTACTTTTGACATTGTTCAAATTTTAGGAGGTTTATTGATCAATTGGTTCTATAATCATTTCTGACAAAAACAAATCCCTGCCCAAAAAAGGTGATTGGTCTTCTAATGTCCTTTTGATAAATTTTTTGTTTTTACCTATTGTAAAAGAGTTATGAAGGTATTTCTGGTTTTCATCCCCAATAATTTCACAGATAATAGGACCTTGTAAACTTATTAACGTTGAAAGATCCTCTGTAAGATTTGTTGCATCCTGAATCTTCATATACTTAATTCCAAAGCAATCTGCTACTTTTTTAAAATCGGGACAGCTAACCCCATTACTCGGATCAGTCCCAATAGTCCTTTTACGAAATAAATCCTGTTGACGATTACGAATAACAGAATATACATTATTACTGATTACTATGATTTTAACAGGTATATTATTATATACAATTGTTTGCAGTTCCTGAAGATTCATCATAATAGATCCATCCCCAATAACGGCGATAACGTTCTCACTTCCTGAATAATATGCCCCAAAAGAGGCTGGCAAAGCATATCCCATTGAACCTTGAGAAGCTGGATGCAAACAACGCTGTCCTCTCTTTAAGCTAAGGTTAGGTGGTATAATCAGTTCTTGAAGACCAGCATCAGACAAGACAGTACATGAATCAGGTAAAACTTTCGATAAACATTCTGTAAATTCATATAAGTTTACTTTGTCAGCGCATTTAAATTGATCTTCACACTTGGGAAATATTTTTTTCCAGTGCAAGCATTTATTAAGCCAATCTTTAGGGCAAGGTTGCATGTCTACTAACATAATCTCCTGGAAAAAGGACTTTAAATCTAAATGAATAAACTTGTCAATTTTTACAGTGTTCTTAGTGTGTTCTTTTTCATCAATATCAACTACAATTATTTTGGCATCACGTGCAAACTTTATATATTCTGAACCAGTAGTAAATGTAGATAAGCTTGATCCAAGAACAAGCAGTAAATCTGAATTTTGGATAACAAAATTACCGGCACGCGTCCCTCCCATACTTCCTACAGCTCCAATACTAATTTCATTTTTTGTTCCGTAAGTATCTGTGGCCGAATGAGAATAGGCAACAGGGATATCATATTTTTCTACAAAAGAAATAAATTCATCTATCACTTCAGCAGATCTCACCCCACTTCCTATAAGTATAGAAGGTCTTTTTGATTCAGCAAAAGATTTCGAGATGTAATTAATATCATCACTAATAATGTTAGCTTTTATATCATCAGGAATAAAATGTCTTAATTCGTCGGGTTCCACCCTCATATTTTGCACATCGACAGGTATATCAATCCAAACAGGTCCTTTCCTGCCATTTTGCGCCAAATAGAGAGCCTTTTCGACTTCATACACTATGTTACAAGCTTCCTCTATCATTACAGCGTATTTTGTAATTGGTTCAACAAGCTTTATAATGTCAGCTTCCTGTTGACCATATGTTCGAATAGGAATTTTTGTATGTCTAGTGGTCTCATTTAAAAGGTTTTGTCCAGATATGAATATACAAGGGATACTATCTTGCCAGGAACATAATAGACCTGTTATAGCATTGGTGGCACCAACCCCAGTAGATACAAGACACGCACCAAGCTTATTATTGTACTGTGCGTAAGACATCGCAGCAAAAGCCGCAGCTTGCTCATGATGAGTACAAATAGCTTCCAATTCGGTATGTTTTGCAACAGCATCTGTCAGATATAATGTTCCTCGTCCCGTTACAGTAAAAATATGCCTAACTCCTTCGTTGCAGATCTTTTCGATTATATAATCAGCTACACGCATTTTAATTTATTTAGGTTTAAATTGAATTAATATATCTGGTATTGTAATAGTCAAATCTATACTACAAGCTAATTCTCCATTAATATAGCCGGTAGATTTCCCTTTTGCTAGTCCCCTCCGAAAAAAAGAAAGTTCTGACACAATATCAAGACGTTCACCAGGGATAATTTTCCTTTTGAATTTAGCATCTTCAATAGAAACAAAGCCGGTTTTCTTTCCTTTATATTCAGGGATGGTTAAGAATGTCATCAAGAACAATTGTGTTAATGCTTCAATCTGAACAAATCCGGGCACATTAGGTTCATCAGCAAAGTGAGCTGGGAAATACCATTCATTAAATGAGAAATTCTTATGACCTTTTGCAGATTTGCCAGGTATAGCTTCTTCAACATAGTCTATAAACAGTAGAGGATATCTATTTTGCTGATATTGTTGAATATCGAATGCATTAATATTAACAATTTTTTCGTATTCCATATTTTTAGCTATTTATTTATAGGTTCATAAATTCTTGTATTACTTAAATCACAAGCTATACTTCCCCAAGACAAACCTATACCATATGCACACATGATCACTTTATGCCACTTAGAAGTATCTATATGTTCACCATGTACATAGCTCGTTATAACTAAAGGTATTGTTGTTGAACTTGTATTACCATAATTTTGTAAATAAAAAGGCGATTTATCTTTATCTAGTTTTAGTCGTTTGCGCATAAAACCTAATGTAACTTTTGTAGCTTGATGCAATGCATAAAAATCGACTTCGTCTTTTTCCCAATTCATATATTCTAACATCGTTTTTATTGTGTCTGAACCTTCATGAATTATAAAATCAAAAACAGCCATACCATCATTTGTTGCCACAGCAGGAGTACCATCTGACTTTATAGGGACTTCATTATTTCTTAATAAAATAGGCGTTCGAAATCCATTAATCAAATTCAAAACTGATTTATGACGACTTCCATCGGAACTAATGTGAAAAGCCAAATTGCCTTTTCCTCTGGATATCAAAGTGGCGGACGCACAATCACCAAAAACCATCACTTGATCTTTTTCTGTATTATCCATTAATCTTGTATTAGTCTCACCATTCAACAATAAAACATTCTTACAAGAGCCGGACGCAATCATCATAGCTGCTTGATATATTCCATAAATATATCCAGAGCAACCATAAATAATATCAAAACATACCGTATCCTCCGATAAATGTAATTTATCTTGTAAAATTATTGAAGACGCAGGTCCAAGATAATCGAACGTTTGGGATATCATCACTAATCCATCTATTTTACTCCTATCAATTTGTTCTTTTTTAAACAAATGTTCTGCTGCTTCGTAACACATGTCTAATGATGTTTGATCATCACTAGCTACATGTAACCTTTCAATCCCTGAGCCTAGAACAGTTTGCCTTATCACTTTTTCTCCGTATATAGGTAATAGAGAATCCATTTCACGAATTTTTGGCGGCAAATATGTTGTCATTGCCACAATATCAATACCTTCAATTTTACATTTCATCTTTTTATTTTATTTGAGTGATTGTCTACATTTTTTCTTTTTTGTAAACAATTCCAATAATTATTGAATTCAGCAAAAGCTTTTGCTGAATTTTCAGAAACAGTTTGTACAGCAAATTCGAGAACTAAATAAAGTACATTATTTATTCGAAAATGGTTATTCAAATATAACTTTATCCAAGTAACTATATAAGCTGTAATTTATCAATAAATCTGTACAGAAGAGACATTACCAATGTCATATCCTTAAGATAATTTACACATTCTATTGGTAACAAGTTTGTCTATTTTACTGTAGTAGCAATATTGAATTTACATCATTTTTTAAATTTTAATTATAGCGATTGACCACCATCGACAATTAAATTTATTCCGGTAACCCATTCTGATGCATCAGACAATAAGTAAATACTGCCATTTGCAATCGCACTCGGTTTTCCAAAGCCTAAGGGTATTTTATTATTTTGCTGTACCAGATCATCATCAGAAAATGCAGAATCATTTGCTTTTGTTGGAATGATACCGGGACTTATACAATTAACCCGAATTTCTTTGTAAGCAACTTCTAAAGCTAAGACTTTCGCAAAAGAATTAATTGCAGCTTTGGAAGCGGAATAAATTGAATTTCCTTTATATGGTCGATTGGCTGCGACAGAAGATATGAAAATAATTGAACCTTTCTTGTTAATTTTGCTTTTACTTATTAGAAATTTAGAAAAATTAAAATTGACAAAAGTATTAGTTTCGAATAATTCTCGCATAAAACTATCAGAATTATGTTTGACAGGGGTTGAGCAAGGAATGCCTGCACACATTACTACTCCATCTAATTGTGGTAATTCTTTGCATAAGTTATTATATGATTCACTATTTATTAAATCACAAACTATTTGAGAATTACCAGAACCCGTTAATTTACAATAAGTATCTTGTAGTCTTTCTTTATTTCTACCGGTAATTACAACTGAAGCACCCATTTTAGAAACCTCAATAGCAATGCTTCTTCCTAAACCAGAAGAAGCACCAGTTATGAGTATATTTTTCTCAATAAGTGAAAATGGATTGTACATCTTATTTCTGAATCACTTGATTATATAAATCCTCAATAGTATTGCAAGATCGCAATTCACTACCTGTTATTCTTTTACCAAAATGCTCATCAACAATAGCTATAATAGACAATGACATCAGCGAGTCCCATTCTTCTAATTCTTTGTAGTTAGTATCAGGAGCAAACTTATTTTCAGGAGTTTCTTCAAACTCAGCTGCAAAAGCAGCAATAAATTCATTTAAATTCATAATTTAATATTTTAATAGTTATTAATAATTGAATAATCTTTGACAATTCCTTCATATAAAGGTATATGAATAATTGATTGCACCTTATTATTTGGATACATTCTTGTAACCATTTTTTGTAATGTATCATCTGTTCCAACTTCATAAAATTCATTTATACCATCTCGCACCATATTATATACCATATTTGTCCACTGAACAGAATGTGTTATATGAACAATCAAGTTGTTTTTTATTTCTTGAGGATCCGTATGCATCTCACCATCGACACATTGGTAAATAGGAAATATCGGCTTTATAAATTCAGTATTTTTAATAATTTCACCAAGTTCTTTTTCGGCTTCAGCCATGTATGGCGAATGAAAAGAACCACTTATAGCCAAGGGTACTGCTTTTTTTGCACCCTCTGCTTTAAATGTTTTACACGCTATCCGTATTCCGTTTCTTGAACCTGTTATTACGACTTGCCCAGGTCCATTATAATTAGCAAAGTAAATAGGTTCTCCTGTTTCTTCCCATATTTCTTTAATTCTTCTATCAACATATTCATCAGTTAAACCAATTATTGCCGCCATAGCTGTATCATGCATTTTACAAACCTTTTGCCCGATTAATGCCCGATTAAGTACTAAATTTATTCCATCTTCAAATGAAATAGTTTTATTTACTACCAATGCAGCAAATTCTCCAAGTGAATGCCCAGCAACACAATCCGGTTGGAGTTGTTGTGTTAATGCTAATACAACTTCATAGATAAATACGGCAGGTTGGGTATTCCATGTTTCCATTAACTCTTCCTCGGTACCAAAGAACATCACATCTGAAATTCTTCTACCTAGAAATTGATTCGCCTGCTCAAATAAATCTTTTGCTTTCGGAAAATTATCATAAAGTTCTTTTCCCATTCCTTCTTTCTGACATCCCTGTCCAGGAAATATAAATGCTTTCATAAATAAAATATAATTATAATCTAATGGCAGGATTACCAAAAACAGTTGTATATTCCTTGACATCTCTAATCACAAAGCTTCCGGCGCCTACACAAGCATTATCATGAATAATTACATTATGATTAATAATTGATGCTGTATGTACACATACTTCATTACCAATTGTAACTCCTCCTACGATAACTACGTAGCTATCGATTCGTGACCAATTTCCAATTGTAACATCATGACCAACAATAGCCCCGTTTTGGATTAATGCAAAATCACCAACAACAGCATCAACACCTATACTAACAAATGACTCTACAACACAACCTTTTCCCAGTGTAACATTTGTAGAGATTATAGCCATTGGATGTATTAAATTGATAAATTCACCACCTTTATTCAGAATATTTATGATGCATTTCTTTTTTGTTTCTATGTCTCCCAATGAGTTTACAAAAACATCGCCTTCTACAATTTTATAATCGCTAATAGTTCCAATTATTGGAGGATAATTTTTAAATTTCTCTAAAGCATGTATGTTATCATCAATAAATCCTTTTATTTCATAATCACTAACGTTTCCGGCACACTCCATTGCCAGATCATAAATTGAGCGCCCCATTCCTCCAGCACCTATTATTATAAGTTTTTTCATATTCAATTTTTCCCATTAAAAGCTTCCATTGAAACTATATCACCATTTTTATATATCCCTGCTCTGTTAAAGACATTTAACACCGTTTTAAAAAGAATTTTTATATCCAACAAAAATGATAGATGATCAATATACCAAATATCATATTCAAATTTTTTTTGCCAGCTTATGGAATTACGTCCATTTACCTGGGCCCAACCTGTAATTCCAGGACGTACTTCATGTCGCCTCGTTTGCTGTTCATTATAAAATGGAAGATATTGAACTAATAATGGTCGAGGGCCAATTAATGACATATCTCCTTTCAAAACGTTTATAAGTTGAGGAAGTTCATCCAACGATGTTGATCGTACAAATTTACCAATTTTCGTCAAACGAACTGCATCTGGCAATAAATTTCCTTTTTCATCCTTTTTATCAGTCATTGTTTTAAATTTGACAACTTTAAAAATCCTTTCATTCTTACCTGGTCTTGGTTGAAAGAAAAATGGTTTACCCTGATTTGCAAAAAGCAATCCGAATGTTACAAGTAGAAACAATGGACTTAATAATAGCAATGCAAATAAAGATACAATTATATCAATAATTCTTTTAAAAATACTCTTATACACTTCAGTCATAATAGTTAATTATTGTGTGGCTTATGTATACTAAATATTGAATAGTAATATATACAAATCAATATTGAATTAATATATAAACGTCATTATTTATAAACCAATGGTTCGTAATAATTAAAAAAATGAATAATCTCAATGTCTTAAATGACGCTAAAATAATAGTGTAAAACATTCACCTATTCTTGTTATTCCAAACTAAGAACTTTGTAAATTCAAAACAGAGAATTTACCAATTCTTTTATTTTAGAATATTGAACATCGTTATCAAATATCTTTGCTTGTTTCAAAACATTACTCCTCATCATGGAATAAAGCTCTGGCTCATTCACTAACTTGACTATTGAACTTGCGAGCGAATCAACATCTTCTGGAATATATTGAAGCCCTAGCATGTTTTCTCTAACGATAAATCCTAAGTTTCGGCCTAATGAATTCACAATTGGTAATCCTGCACCAAAATAATCATAACATTTTATTGGCATTGAGATAGTTGATTTATCAGCGTAAGTACTTAAACCAATATCACAAAATTTAAAAAGACTAAATAAAACATCTGTTTTTAAACTTCCAAGATAAGTAAAGTTTGAAGGTTTATTAATACTAATATAATTTGTAATCCAATTCTCCAATGGTCCAGCACCAGCTATAAAAAATTTCACATTGCTATTCGAAAATTCAATTTTTTTTGCAACTTCAGCAATAGATTTTATATCATAAAATTCTCCTAAACTTCCAGCATAAATAACCCAAAAGTCTTCTTCCCCTTTTGAAAGGTCAAAGTATTTTAATGCATCATTAGATTTTGAATTAATTATTTCCTTTATTTTACTCAAATTACAACCCCAATAGATTACATCAGAGGGTATATTGGGATTTATTTTTCTTGCAATATCAAGATAATCAGGGGCTACAGCAACAACAGCGTCTGAATTTTTCAAAAGAGACCTCCTTCTCAAATAAAGTGGCAAGAAAATGAATTTTCCCATAAACTGTAAATACTTCGGAAGAACTAATTCAAACAACTCTGGCCATAAATCTATAATATCAACGACTAGTTTAATAAAATTAATTTTACAAAATCTAACAATAGGTTTGGAAATAAACAATGCTGGATCACGTAATATTATGCAGTCAGGCAAATCAATATTTTCAACATAATCAAGCATGTTTTTTATAAATTGCCGTTCAAACTTAATTCTTGCATAAGAGATGTTACTTTCATAAGAACAACTCGGAACTACATGAAAGCTAATATTTTGTATTAAAAACATCTCATCACGTTCATAAGAATATTTCTTTGTTCTATGTGAAAAATTAGAAATAAACAAAACAACATTGTGACCTGCTTGAGATAGCTGCTTAGCCATTAAAAAATACCTTCCATCTCTCCAATCTGATTTTGGTATTTCTCCATATGGATCTATAATCCAAATATTCTTTTTTGTTTGCATTTTATAGACAGTATTATTTTCCAGAAATCCCTTTAAAAAAATGAATCGGATTTCTTACCAATTTATTTAAAGTTTCTAATTTTCTTACCAATAACGGTTTTTTCCTGTAAAAACCTCTTTTAGAGAAATCAATAACAATCTTATTTTCATCGAATAATGGAACAATTTCAGCATTCCATTTTCCTTTGATGATACCAGTAAATGGGTAATGAATAATTGGAGGTTTGAAAAAATCATAATTGGCAGTAAGAAAAATTTCGTTTCTTTTTTGTGCACGTTTTGACCCAAATATTTCAAACATCCAACCTCCTTCTTCTGGCTTTAGATACGACAATAAAGTTTCTATATCCCACAATCCTGCTTGTGTTGAAATTCTATATTCAGATTTTTGTCCAATAGTCCATAACCTGTCATCTTGGGCATATCTTGAGAAAGGGGGATAGCTACCGGAGTTCGTCAAACCTATATGTTTTACACTGGGATCTTTAATCATTAAACTGGCAAATTCTTGTATCACATTGGACTGTACTTCGCTGTCAATAAAATAATCTTCTTGCATATAAAGAACAAGAGGTGTCTCAATTTTATTTAATGCATTGATCAGACATTCACTCCAAGTTAATTTTCTAGTTGTTGTAAATTTATGTGATTGAGCTGATTCTATATTTAGTTCATCGAAAGAAAATAGTTTAAATTCAGTATTAAGTAAAATGGGGGTGTCAGATATTTCCCATTTTTTTTTTAAGAGCGTAAAAAAAGGATTCCAACAATCTTCAAATGAATCGGAAGTATTTACTAAAATTGTATATAAGTTATTATTCATATGGGTATTAATTCAAAATGAATTATTTAGAAAGAGTTTCATTTTAATATAAATCACCAGTATAAATACTTCAATTTTCTTTATTAACGATTTGTTATGATTATCTTCAAATGATATTAAATCAAATTTAAACATTCTTGCTATTTTTATAATTTCTTCGAACGAATAAAATTCTGTAAACAAATCAGCTCTTCGAAATATCTTCAATACTACCAGATTAGAATTAGTATTATTATATTTAAAATTTGCGTATGTCTCATATTCACTAAACATGATAGATTCGTCAAATTTATTGATATTTTCTAAAATAACATTATACCATTTTCTGTCACTTTTATCGTCTATTAATTTTATCATTTCATTAAATAATGAGACATTAAACCACATACAATTTACAATTGCTGATTTAGATAATAATTTTTGATTAGGAAAATAATTTTCTATAAAATCAAAATATGGTCTGTGATATTCTATAGTATTAAGATTTATCGAATCGATGTTAGCTATGAAATTTGATAATGGGATAGTATCTGCATCCATAATAAGGACATCAGAATATTCTTGAGATTTTGATAGAATGGAATATTTTAAAAACTGTTGATAATACCATTTATATAATAATTTTTTTTCCCCGGATAATGCTTCTCTTACCTGTTCAATAGCTAAATCTAAATACTCAATGTCATTTCTCACTTCGACATTATTGCTTTCTAAATATTTAAATACACTTGGTTGTGGAGTTACAATTATATAGCTATCATTTGGAAAATATCCAAATAAAAGTTTAAGAGAACAATCAACATATTTAACATGATTTTCTGTTGCCGGTATGCAAATTAGTTTCATATTTTAAAAATTTAGTATTAATATAGATTAAAAAGTAAACTCTTATATGGCAACCAGTGTCCAAGAGTTGGAAGAGACACGTACCGACTAATCTCCAACCATTCTGAAAATAAAGCCAATATGGGTATTGAAAATAATAACAACATGCTATTCATACCTATTTTCTTATTATTGATTTTAAATAAATTATTGAACACAACTACAAAAGCGTAATACATATTTAATCTTGCCAATGGGTTGTACATATAAGTAGCGATCATTATTGCGATTAACAGTACATTTTCTTGTGTGAAAATTTTTTTCTCCACAACAAAATAATTAATAGACAAAATCAACAAAGTTGATATTAGTAATTTAATCCCATACCCTTGAAATTTGGAGATTGAAGGATCACCATCAGTAGGCCATCTTAAAAAAATCATTTCTTTAAAAGTATAAAATAATGCAAATATTAAAAGCAAAGCAATAATATTGACTTTTACATTTTTAAACCTGAAAATAGATAACATAATAATTGGAATCGAAGCATAATGAGCAAGACATGAAAATACAATTGTTATATTGCGTTTTATGTATCTTTCAGTTGAGAAATAATTTAATGCAAAAACCAAAGTTAAAACCGAAAAACCACTTCTGCAAATATTCATTGGATAATTTAGAGTAAACATCGTAACGAAATAAACTAGTAATATTTTTTTATGTTTCACTTTCTTCAATAGAAAATATATCATCCATGATTCAATGAAAGAAATTACAACATAAAATACATTTACATCGATTTTGAAATAACATAGAAATATAGAAATAATCTTATAATCGAATTCCAGATCAAATAAATTATAACCAACAAAGCTACCGCCAATATTATTTAAATCAATATAAGATCTTTCAACAGATGCCAATGTAGTGTAATAGTCAGTTCCAATTCCATCTCTAAAACCAATAAAAAAGAACCAAATTAATGGAAATAAAATAGGAATCCATTTTTTATTTAGAAACAGTAATAATAAGCAAAAAATATAGTAAAATATATATGGAATCATAAAAAACCCTTAAATACTAATTCAAAGTTACTTTAGCCAAATTATTCTCAAAATTTTTTCTGCAAAATGCATAAATGCTCGAAAATACGGATTTGTATTCATCGTAGAAATTGTTTTTATATAAGTTCTGTTTCTTTTAAAAAAAACAAATTCGTTATAAGATTCAAATATATGGCGTTTAATTACACTTACTGAGCGAATTCCACCCGTAGATATTTCACGAGGTAAATCTATAGACAATGCATTGCAGTCAAGATAAACTTTATAACCTTTGCTGCATAATTGCATTATATAGTCAGTTTCTTCTTTATTACAAGTACCTAGTAAACTTTCATTAAATTGCTGTGATTTAGCAATTTTTGTGGGTATTAAAAAACAGGCATGACATAATGGAAGTTCTACAACATCTGTTAATCTAGGATAGACATTTAAGTGCAAATTATTTTTATTGAAAAATAATTTAATATCAAAATTTGGCATAACAGAAGCATCCAACAATAACTCTTCTAAACTTTCATTTTTATTCATAAAATAATGACGTGCTCCAATAATTGCATCTCCTTTAATCTGAGCTGTTTGTACAAGACTCTCAATCGAACCTTCCTTTAAAATATTATCGTCGTCATCAAAAAAGCAATAATCCCCTAAAGCCAAACTAATACCAATATTTTTTGCTCCAGTTTGTCTAATTTTCTTCAGTGATTTGTAATATTTAAGAATTGGAATCTCAATCATAAGATTATTTACAACTTCTTCGGTATTATCGGTAGAATTGTCATCAATGATAATAATTTCACAAACATGCTTCTGTACATATTGCGGAATTGTTTTAGGAAGTAAATGTGCTCTATTGAATGATGGAATGATAATTGAAACAGTTGGATCTTTCATGTATTCTAAGTATTAATTAAATAAATATAGGTCTTTCATGTTTTTCCGATAATATATGAGTGCAAAATTCAAGATAAAACAATATAATTGTTTGCAATGTGCATCTCGCTTATTAGTTTATTTTAATATTTACTCTCTGAAAAACAAACAAACTTATATAAATTCTAAATAAGAATTTATATATCAAAGTAAATATTTCATGGAAATTATGGGTAATAATAAACGGAAAAATTATATTCTAAGTAATTCATTAGAATGCATCATTTAACACATTATCATTTAATTTCACCAATTCCTTAACCTTCAATTTTATTTCTAAAGTCAGTTGTTCATATATGTCAAGCAAATAAATTACTTTATCCACTACTAAGGATACTATTTCTCCTGTTATCCATTTACTTGATTCATTAGCATCAATTATTAAATCATATCGATTCAGACTCTGACCTAAAACACCTTTATATTTTGGACTGTAAGATAATGAAATTGCAGGTTTTCCCATTTGGAATGTAGAAACTGCAGGATGCATTCTTCCTGTTATTGTATAGATCCCATTTCCTAATATAAAGCGTGCTTTTGTTGGATATATTTTATCAATCACCAAAACAATTTTTTCTTTTTCATCCGAAGTAAACATCTCATATAATCTGAGGATTAATTCTGATTCATTTCCATATGGAGGAAAAGTATGTGCAAGAAGGACCACTTTCTTATTTTGAATTTTTTCTTGATTTAAAACTTTACTTATTATCTCACGATATCTTAAAAGGTATAATTGTTCATCTTGACAATAATATCCCTCAGCAAATAACCCCGATATAACAACTGTAAAGTAATTATTTTTAACTAATCCGTAGGCATTTAGAATATTACTTTCAATATCTGAATCTCCTTGTAATGGCAATTGATTAAATGCTAAGTCTGCCATAAGTTTTATTGTTATATCAAAATTTTTTTGACAATATTCTACAGTCCATGGATCACGAGCATATACATTCATTTTTGGTAAAAACCATTTAAATGCTAATCGATTTATATAATTTGTGAAAGGTCCTATAGTCTGGCCCAACATTACAACTTTGGAATGTTTTGAATATTTCCATAATCTAAAAATTTCAATAGAAGCAATATACTTTGAATAGTATTCTGAAAAATCATCCCCTCCCAATACAACAATTATATCAAATTTATTTTCATTTTTACCAAAGAATAAGTTCCATATGGTGCAAAACTTACGAGTAAAAGGATTTTTTATTTTAGATATTTTTTCTTCATTTTTATTGACATAATTGTTTAACTGAATCGGCTCTAAAAATTCTTTCTTTATTTCGTCATTATTTGCATATTTATTGAATGTGCAATAGATTTCAATATTATCTCGCCCAAATCTTTCAATTAACATTTGTATCGCTACTAATCCCATCATTCCTGTTCCGTAATTATTCAAATTGGGGAAGTTTTTAATTAATATTTTCATTTTTTTTATATGTATAAGTATAAAATTATCGAATCAACTTAATATTGCTGTATTGATAGATTTATTAATTAAAATAGTAGAAAGTTTACTTTCAAATTTACCAATTAATAATACAATGATTGAAAATTTGGAGGTGCTTCCTTAATACCAAGCAACTTTTTCTTTGATAACTTTTGCAGGAATACCTCCAACTAGACTATAGGCTGGAACATCTTTTGTAACTACAGAACCAGCTGCAATAATTGCACCATCTCCTATAGACACTCCTTTAAGTATCATAGCTCTATTTCCAATCCAAACATGATTACCAATTTTTATTGGTTTTTTAATTTTAAAGTAGGGATCATCGATAGTGTGAGCATCGTAATCTCGGATAATGACATCTTTAGCAATGACACATCCTTTACCGATAATAATACTGGATGCACAAGTTATTTGTACATTTTCATTTATAAACCCTTCGTTCAAAATTAATTCACCACCATTTAAAACACGTATATAAGAATTACAATACATACCAAAACTTCCATTTATTGTCATTTGAGAATTTTTTTCTAACAACAAACGAGTTTCTAAATGTGATGATATTACTTGCTTTGCACCCATTATAAAAGGAGCATTTAAAATAAGTTTGGCCGTTTTGTCTATTGAAATTCTACAATATTTGTATGGTCGAAAATATAACTTTCCGGAAATAATTATATTCTTTCTCAAGAAATTTATATTGATAAATTGCCACCATGTAGAAAGTGAAATACCATTTAGCTTACTATATTTAAAAAATCCATTTAAAGGTATTAAGATTCTCTTTACTTTTATATTTAGCGAACTCTGAATTGGTAAAAATCTTTCAAATATTTGACTTATTGAAGGTAGTATTAATTCAATTTTCTTAATAAAAACAAACTTATTCTTAACAGTTCTTAATTGATTTTTTATTTTAGTTTTTAATGAAGGCATAGGAAAATATTTCCTAATTATCACATCAAAAGGGAACTGTTCTAAATCCTCATAAAATGCTATTCTAAGATTTTCATCTACCACTTTTAAAGATGAATGCATAGCCGGATTTCCAAATTCAGCATCTTTCATGGCAAATTGCTTTGAAACAATCTTTTCATTTATTGATTCAAAATATTGTTTACCTTTTTCAGAATTCACCATGACAAGTGAAGTTCCTAAATCTTGATCCATAGATATATCAATCTTTTCTATACCCCAAAAATCTCCGAGAGTAATATCTGCCTTTCTCGGAAATCCTTTAAACTTACAGGAAAAGCATGCTGGCATTGTAAAAAGCCCAGTTTGCAAATAGCCTACAAAGAAAGGGTCATTGTATCTATCATTTACATATGATTTTCCATTTTTAAAATCGACTCTCATGGAAAATGTGTGCCACCCTTTTGTTTTATCCTTTGCTTTAATTTTTATAACTTTTGATTGATATTTATCTTCAAGCCATTCAATATATTTTTTAAAAACTAAAGGCGAATTCACTCCTCTACAAATGAAATCACATGTCAAAAGATTATCATAATCTTTTGACAAAAAAGAATAAAGACCATGTATCTGGCAAGGTGCTCCACAAACAATTACTTTTTCACCTTTTTTTAGTTTTAATTCGACATCATTAAAAAGTTCATCAGTTAAACTCAATACATATTTCGAGCTTCTAATATCAGGTAATCTATCTCTATCATTTGTTAGAATATGAGAAACAGTATGGTCGTCATTATAGACGGCCCCTCCCACATAGCCACCTTCATCAAACATCTTAAGCGCAAACTCAGAAAAAATTCCACCAGATGTACTATCAATTCTTATCTGATGGTCTTTAGTATACGATGCATAAACAAGAGGTTCATTAAATCGACTTAATTTAACCTTTTTAATGAATGGAATCAAGTAGTTTGATGAAGAATCAGGTATTTTATCAGTTATTGGGCATACTTTGTCACATTGATCACAATCAATACATTCATTAATATCTACTTTTGGATAAAAGAAACCTTCTTTATCGCTTTTCAATGGTATACATTTTACAGGGCAAATAGTAGCACACGCATTACAGCCCATGCAACTTTCTTTATTTTTTATTATAATCATATATTTCTTAATTATGCGAATCAGTAGTTTAAAACTTTATATCCTTGTAAATTTATTATATCGAATATCAAAATAATCAATACGTAATTTAACTAATATGTATTAGCATCTATTGTTAATCAATATCTTATAAAAAATTACTCTAAATTTTTTATAATTATGATTCTCAAAGAAATATATCTACAATAGGGGTTATTTATTCATTTGTTTTGCAAAATATTGATTGCTTTCTTTAATCAATATTTCAATACTTATTCACAATGCTTATATATTAGTAAATCATCTATTACTGTTTTAGTTAAAAGATTTCTACCTTTTTCATTTAAGAAAAATGAGTTTATATACAACTCTGGCGATTGAAATCTTTGATCATTAAAATAATTCAATATCGCAAAATTTTGAGTATTGGACTGTTTTATATAATTCAACACATAATCATTCATAAACTCTTGAGAAAAATAATTTGAAAGTTCATTAGTAACGGGTAAGAGAATAAATACAGGTTTACATTTTTTCTCACCACAAAATGTCAATATTTCGTTCATTAAAGATATATTTTTTTTTATATTACTATTATTTTCAGCAGACAATATTATATTATCAATGTCATTCAGTCTAAATTCATTTTTCCAACCATTAATCCACCGTAAAGCATCTTTTTTTATTTCACTATAAGACATAGGATTATGTGATAAATCCATACCTTGGTCTGCAGGAACATCTATAATCATTCTTAATATTTGTTTTTTGGCATTCAGAATGGGGTAATTCATTGCTATCAACTTTTTTGTCGCAGAATAATTATTAATTGAAGTTGGGTGCAGAAACGGATAATATTTTATGTTACTAGAATTATGGCTATATCGGTGAACAAAATAGCTAAACGGACATACTGTTATAAGTACAAATGCCCCTTTCTTTATATTTTCAGAATATTGTTTAAGGATTTTAAAATCATACTCAAAAGGCTGAGGACTTAACGCCCAGTTCATGCCTAACAAACCCGTGCTATGATAATCAAATGCATATTTTGCCTGTGTACTACCTAAATTTACTATCTCTAAATTATGTGGCATATCGATTAAAAATTTCTTTGAGTCAACAAATTGGTTTTTAAACCAATTTGTTGACTTTAGTAATCGATTCAACACAAAAAAGGTAATAATAACTGCCACAAAAAGTGCAAAAATCAATAAATAATTATTTTCCATATATAATTGTTATATTAATGTAGTTCCTCCGTCACATACGATAATTTGACCAACAATATTGTTAGAGGCATCACTAGCCAAAAACAAAGCCAATTCAGCAATCTCTTCTGGTAGAGCAATCCGTTTATTTCTTGGTTCACTAGAGTATGCGTTTTTATTAACATCAATACCGTTAATTTTTGTAGCTGTAATTCCGGGGGCAATAGCATTTACTAAAATGTTTTTTGATATAAGATCTCTTGCAAGTCCTTTCGTAAGACCATTGACACCCCATTTTGATACTCCATAAGGTCCGCAGTCTCCTTGAAATCCTCTTATCGAAGATATATTAAGAATCTTTCCTCCACGCTCCTTATTTTCATTAATAAAATATTCAGCTTGAGCTTGACACATGAAAAAGAGCCCTTTTAAATTGGTGTTTAATACATCGTCCCATATTTCTTCATTAATATCTGAAAAACTAGTAGAAGTATATAAGCCTGCATTATTTATTACAACATCTATTCCTCCCAATATAGCATGGACTTCTGCCAATTTTGATTTTGATATTGATGAGTCACTAATATCCCATTGTAAATAGAATAGCATATTACTGTTGAGAGCTTTTGCGGCCATAAGGAGGTTTTTAGTGTCTCTACCAGTAATAACAACTTTTGCTCCTTCGTTTAAGAATTTTTTCGCAATTGCATAACCGATTCCACTACTTCCACCTGTTATTAATATTTTTTTTTCTTTTAATATTTTTCCATGATTAATTTGAGATATATTGACATATACCACCCCTCCATAGTGTATATATTTCAGAAAATTCTTGATAGAATTTATAATTTTGATTGCAAACCAGTTTATCATAATCATTTATTATTTTTTACTTTATTAATATTTTGTCTAATCTTATTGTTTATAAGTAGTCTTGTAGATTTACCAATCCCTATCATATAAACAATTGTTGTTACAGTTATTACAGACAAACAACAAATTGCAATTAGTCTGCTAAAAGATGAAGAAAAGTTTATGTATACTAAATACAAAGGTATAGAAGATATAAACGCTACTATCGTACTCAACAAAAATACTTTTTTGAAAAATTGTGATATAGAATATCCAACCAGTTTCTTAATCAAATATAATTCAGTCCACATGCTTAAAACTGTTATTATAAATGATATCATAAAAACGGACTCTGGGGCATATCCCCATTTTAAAAAAAAATATGAAATAGGCAATGTAGATATTAACAATATTCCACATATTATATTGGGTACTTTTATTTTTCCGGTGGCATGCATAGCTGTAATAATAGGTGTTCGAAAGGAATTTATCAAAGCGATTAGTATTATAATTCGAGTAAACTCTACCGTGTGTTCAGGTACTATTTTTAACCATAATGTTAAAACGTATTCAGCTTCAATAAAAATTGGAAATGACAACATTAACGTTAAAAAAAACGAATATTTTGAGCTAGCAAAAACTAATTCTATCATTTTTTCTTTTTCTCCAGTAGCATAATATTTAATGATTTGAGGCTGCACTGCGGTCATGAAATTATTTCCAAATTGACTTATAGCCCCCTGAACTTGGTATGTAATACTACGAGCAGCATTAACTGTTGGACCAAAAAAAATATTTAACAACATGTTTAATCCTTGCCCTTGGGCAATTATACTGAAATTACCGATTAAATCCCAACCAGAATAAGCAAACAATATTTTATACATTTTTCTGTCCTTTTGAAAACTAAAGAAACAATAAGGAAATGCATATTTAACATAAAAGCAGTAAAATAATAAAAGGCAGCATACAACTATAAACATCAATAACCCATAAAGGATTAGCTTATCATATGGTAATAGAATCAATATATAGACTACTAATAGTTTTAATATTGAATCACCAAGGCTACTCCAAGCATAAACATTCATTTTTTCATGTGCTATTATTACTGCATTAAATGGTGTTTGCATAAAAGTAACCATACTACTTAGAATAGCAAACTGATAAAGCCATAATACTGCATGCATCCTATCTTCCGGTATCACTAATTCATTGCATACGAACCAGAGGCCAATGGTTTCTCCCAAGATAAATATAATTGCTATAATTATAAGATGATTAATTATTGTAACGCTAAAAACTTTTTGTAATTGTTCTAAATCACCTTTCCCTAATTCTATAGTCATAAAACGTGAGGTAGATGCACCCATTGCTCCGTTTAGAAAAGCAAACATAGCAACTACACCCCCAACAACATTATATATGCCAAAATCTTCAACCCCTAAAGTATTCAGAACAATACGGGATGTATATAACAACACTCCCATTGTAACGAACATGCGAATATACAGCATTACTGTATTTTTAGCAATTCTTTTATTACTCCCCGAATTAGACATTTAGTTAGATTTCAGTTTAACTGTAGTTTATAGGTAATGTGTAGACTTCCCTGATATTTGATTATTTCTTTTCCCACTCGTTTGCATCGAGTGGTTGTTGGTTAATTGTTTAAAATATTTTAGCAAACAAGTTTACGGATAAACTTTAAACAGAGAACAATAAAACAATAAACGTTAATCGCTAATCAAGTCTTTATAACTCTCACTTGACTATCATAGAAGTTAATTTTACTCTTTTAGAAAATTTTCTTGTTCTGTATTCACGTTATAAAAATTTTAAATATCAAATAAATTATTCATTATTTACAAACAAGATTTAAAATACTCTATAGTTTTCACGAGTCCTTCTTCTAATTGAATCTTCGGCTCCCAACCTAGCTTCTGCTTAGCTAAACTTATATCCGGTTGTCTTTGAAGTGGATCATCTTGCGGTAAGGGCATATAAACAATTTTAGACTTAGATAAAGTCAGGTTCAATATTTTTTCAGCTAATTCAAGCATTGTAAACTCTCCGGGATTACCGATATTTATCGGTCCAATAAAAGAATTATCAGTTCGCATTGTTCGAATCATCCCTTCAATCAAATCATCAACATATTGGAAACTTCGTGTCTGGCTTCCATCTCCATAAATCGTAATATCTTCACCTTTTAGTGCTTGTACAATAAAATTTGAAACAACGCGGCCATCATTAGGATTCATCCTTGGTCCATAGGTATTGAAAATCCGTACAATTTTTATCTTTACACCATTTTGTCTATGATAATCCATAAACAGAGTTTCGGAAGCACGCTTTCCCTCATCATAACAGGATCGTATACCAATGGTATTTACATTTCCCCAATAAGATTCGGTCTGTGGATGTACAATCGGATCTCCGTACACCTCACTGGTTGAAGCTTGTAGAATGGTTGCTTTTGTCCGTTTAGCAAGCCCCAACATATTCATTGCCCCATATATAGACGTTTTCATAGTCTTGATTGGGTTATATTGATAATGTGGAGGAGAAGCCGGACAAGCCAGATTATAGATTTCATCCACTTCAGCATAATAGGGTGTAGTTACATCATGCCTTACTAATTCAAAGCTATGGTTATCCAATAAATGTCTTACATTATTTTTACTTCCTGTAAAGTAATTATCCAGGCAAATTACATCATTCCCTTCGTTCAATAAACGTTCACATAAATGCGAACCCAAAAATCCGGCACCACCAGTAACTAAAATTCTTTTGTTTGACATATCTATTTTTTAAAAAGGACGACCAATACTTTCATAATGATAACCGAGTTCTTTCATTTGCTGAACATCAAATACATTTCTACCATCGAAGATCGCTTTTGAACTCAGTTCATTTTCAATTTTCGAAAAATCGGGTGTTCTAAACTCACTCCATTCGGTAGCTATAATAAGTGCATCTGCACCTTTTAAAGCTGCATATTGGTTATCGGCGAAAACAATTGCATTGCCGAAAATTTGTTTTACATTATCCATTGCTTCCGGATCATAAACCGCTAAGGTTGCACCTTCAGCAATCAGCTCCTTAATCAGATACAATGCAGGGGCTTCTCTGATATCATCAGTATTGGGTTTAAATGCTAAACCCCACAATGCAAAATGTTTACCTTTTAAATCATTGGCAAAAAATGCTTTCACTTTGGGGAGTAAATGAAGTTTTTGCAACTCATTTACATCTTCAACCGACTTCAATATTTTAAAATCATAATCAACATCACCTGCCGATTTAATTAATGCTTTTACATCCTTTGGAAAACAACTTCCACCATACCCTATACCGGGGAAAAGAAATCGTTTACCTACTCTTTCGTCGCTACCTATACCACGGCGTACCATATCCACATCAGCACCAACACGCTCGCAAAGCTGCGCAATTTCATTTATAAAGGAAATTTTTGTAGCAAGGAATGAATTGGCAGCATATTTTGTTAACTCTGCACTTTTTTCATCCATAAAGATAATAGGATTGCCTTGTCGAACATAAGGAGAGTACAGTTTACTCATTAGACTTCTGGCACGTTCGGACAGAGTACCAATAACAACACGATCGGGCTTCATAAAATCATCAACAGCCACTCCTTCACGTAAAAATTCAGGATTGCTGATAACATCAAATTCGCCATTATAATTAACTAAAATTGCATTTCGAACTTTTTCAGCAGTACCAACAGGTACCGTACTTTTGTTTACAATTATTTTGTAACCTGTAAGTATCTTCCCTAATTCATTGGCAACTCCGAGCACATATTTCAAGTCGGCCGAACCATCTTCTCCCGGAGGAGTAGGTAATGCCAGAAATATTACATCCGCATTCTTTATACCTGCTGAAAGATTTGTTGTAAATTTCAGACGGTCTTCTTTCAAATTTCTTAGAAATATTTTTTCAAGTCCCGGTTCATAGATTGTAATACTCCCTGTTGAAAGTTTCGAAATCTTCTCCGGATCGATATCTACGCAGATAACATTATTCCCAGTTTCAGCGAAGCAAGTGCCTGACACTAAACCAACATAACCCGTTCCTACTACAGCAATATTCATTCTTCTATAAATTTTAAAGTTAAGTTTCTATTTTGATTCCGCCACTAGCCTTCCCTTATTTGTATGGTATCGCTATGTACATTTAAAAGAGCTAATATGTATTCATCTATAAAAACAACCAATCATTTTACCATTAAGAATAACAAGTCAAGTATTTAGAACCTTCTGCCAAACATTTAGAATGTTCTGCCTAGCTTTTAGAATGCTCTGCCGTTTCATTAGAATGCTTTGCCAAACGTTTAGAATGTCTTGCTACGTCTTTAGAACTCTTTGCCGAACGTTTAGAATATTCTTTAGAACGATTAGAACACTCAACTTATCGCTTCTATATTGCCTGTCTTAAAATTCCATTACTATTTTTTGGTAAAAAGTATCTCACTTTCATAAAGTAATAACACCATTATATAAGGAAGCGTCGCATTTACATATGGAAATAGTTCACTGTAATACAATTATTTACGCAAAGCACGTGGCAATCTTCTAGTGATATACGTCCTTCATCTTCAGTTATAGTTCCATTCATTATAGCTGTGTGGCTTACCTCATTGGCCGCGTGGCTTTCCACTTTAGCTATGTGGCTTTCTTCATTAGCCGTATGGTTTTTCTCGTTGGCCGCGTGGCTTTTCACTTCGGCTATATGGCCTTCCATATTGGCCACGTGGCCTTCGTTGTTGGCCGTATGGTTTTTCTCATTGGCCACGTGGCTTTCCACTTCAGCTATGTGGCCTTTCACGTTGGCCACATGGCCAATGACGAAGGCCATATGGCCTTCGTCATTGGCCATGTGGCTTTTTAGTATTTATATGCTTCTAATCCGGGTAATCTGATCCTGATTGAACCACGAATGACACGAACCAATGGTCACTACAAGCTAATATCAAAACAAGATTAATACAAATTTATCTTCCCTTGATCACTAAGCATCAGTTGTGCAATTAGTGGTTTATGCTGTCAATGCCTGCTTACTGTCAACTATTCTTTCAACGCATTTTTCAAAAACATAGCTCCCAGCAAATAGAACATAATCAGGAAGCCCCCTAATACTCCACCCGTAGCCATTGCTTTTGCTTTCCCTAGTCGATCTTTCTCTAATGGAAAACGAGGCGTATCGATAATCTGCACAATGGGAGTTTCACGAGCTAAATCCAGTTTCAATGTTTCCAGGTTTTTCAATACTTCCGTATAAACCGTGGCATAGAGTTGTGAATTATATTCTTGTTTTTGTTTGGGAACCGCTGCAAATGCAAGGGCCTGATTAATATTTACCTGCGAATAGCCGGCACTTTTATAAAGAGACGATTCATACAATTTTTTAATGGAATCCGCCTTGGCTTGCATCATATTAATATTGGCCCGGCTTTGCGCCGTACGGGTTTCTTTGTAAAAACCGTAGGTTACTTCCATCAACTTCTCTTCAAACAATTTAGAAAAAACTTCATCTTTGCTGGTAAAACCTACATTCACAAAACTTAATTTTTTATCCTTTCGGGCAATGGAAAGTGCATTGGATTTTATCAGTTTATCATAAATACCGCTCATCACACTGTCCTGCGTACGGGTAAAAGTTTCGCGCGTTTGTCCAACAGGGAAAGTAAGTGCTTTAAGCTCTGGATTGGCACTCTTTTCCCAACCTTTACGCAATTCATTAAATTGGATATATACTTCCACCAAATTCTGTTTTTTCCCATTATAAACAATCGGTGATAAAAGTGTTTGCTCAATGGTATGGGGCGATTGCATAATTTCCAACAGATTGTCTCCACTGAATGCGCCACTGCTCCCACCGCCTAGCATACTACTTAAACCAAACGAAGAAGCTAAATCGGCTAATCCGCCGCCTCCTGAACTTTTCTCCACTAAAGCAAACGAAAGTTTAGCCGTATATTTTGGTGGGGTTAGTAATGAAACGACCAACCCGATAACTGCTCCACCCAGTCCAAAAGCCAATATAATCAACCACTTAGTTAGCAGGTATTGCCACCACTCTTTGACTTTTACTATCAATTCTTTCAACGATATTTCGTCGTTGTCTATTGAGGTTCCTTTTTGCTCTGTGTTCATATGTTTGTATGGGATTGTGTTATTGTGTAATTATTTAATCGTGTAACTGTTGAGTTGTGTAATTGTTGAATTACTGCTTACTTGCTTATGGAGTATTTCGATGGTACATTCCGAGAATCGGGACATCCCGTTTTCGGGACTGCTTACTGCTACTTAAAACTATTTCTTTATCGCCGAATAAATCAATGCCATGGCAGAAGTTACAGATGTCAAAATACCAACTGTTTCTCCTGCCGTTAAAGGACTCTTAGTTTCTACAGGTTTTTCTGGTACGATAATACGGGCTCCGGGTGCCAATCGGGGATAAAACCGGATACCTAGGCAAGACTTCGTACTTTTAACTGTACCGTTGGAGTAGAGAACAAATACTTTCTTTTTAAGTGCTTGCTCGGTAAAACCACCGGCACTATGAATATAAGTGCTTAATTTTGTTCCGCCTTGATAGGCTACATAGGTTGGGAACAATACTTCCCCCATGACACGAATGGTTTGCACCTCGCGGGGAACATAAATATTATCACCGTCTTCCAGCAATAAATCTTCTTTTCCACCCGGGTGTTTCATAATCTCTACCAGATTAATTCCAACAATACCTTCATTTTTAAAGACTTTGTCAACATACTTAGCATCCTGAATGCTATCTTTTAAGGCTTTAGTAGCAGTAAGTTCTTTAGTATTTGGAGTAGCAGCATCCAACTTATTATCGGAAGCATTGATAAATAATTTTTTAGAATTCTCTTTCGCGATTTTATTTAATTTCACTTGAATCCCAACTTGGTTTTCTGTCCGAATCAAATAAGCACCGGCAGGATACGCATAGTTGGTAAA
>Ga0302288_1000346_pt1 | contig 39051 bp, 31 predicted proteins | sample III_Fen_N1_1_FD_194549 | JGI IMG/M metagenome (GOLD analysis project Ga0302288, IMG submission 194549) | Peat permafrost microbial communities from Stordalen Mire near Abisko, Sweden - III_Fen_N1_1 | ecosystem: Environmental > Terrestrial > Soil > Wetlands > Permafrost | place: Sweden: Abisko...
GCAACAATAGAAATGTTGCCATCCGGCTTCTACCTGTAGCGGAGCCAGGAATCGAACCTGAGTCTTAACCTTGAGAAAGTTGCGTGCTAGGCCACTACACTACACCGCCCTAACAAATTTACGGTACAAATATATGATAAGTTCTTTAAAACGCCAAATCAAATATTAAAAATAAAAACGGTATACCTTTGTAGGTATACCGTCCGTTGTCAAACCCCAGCAGCTTTACTGAGTTATTAATTTTTTTTGTAAAATAGATAGAATAAGAAATAGATCTCAAATAAAACTCTTATTATTTTCTATGACAAAATTGCAGATAAAAAAGCTTGAAAAAAAATATATCACCCCAATATGATTACTACAGACAAAATAAGTACCCCTATTATAGCACTACCTTATACAAAAATAAGAATATAGATATTTGATAATAAGTAGCTTAGTCGAATAGAGAATTCAAAAAACATTATTTAAACTCTATCATGAATTCCGTCAAATTCTTATCAGAAGGAAGCCCTAACTTCTTTCTGATGCGATATCTGCCAACTTCAACGCCTTTTGTAGAGATATTCATCAAGTGGGCAATATCCTTACTTGAAAGGTTAAGACGGAGATAGGCACAAAGACGGAGATCGTTGGCAGTCAAATCAGGATATTTCTTGTGCAGATTCTGAAAAAAGTTCTCGTGAACCTGATCGTAATTACTCTGAAAAGCGATCCAATCATCTTCAGTGGAAAGATTTTCATCCACCAAACGAATGAGCCTGTCATAATATTTATTGGGGTATTGAGATCCCAATGCTTTTTTCTGAGCTATTACTTCTTCTTTTATTCGAATCAAAATTTCATTTTTTTTAATAATGGCCAGCGCAGATGCTGCCAATTCTTTACTCTTCTCTGAAAGTATCGACTCTAATTTCGTGTTTTCGATGGCTATGCTTTGCTGCACTTCTTTTTCAACCTCTTTTTTGCGAATTTCTTCTTTTCTAATACGGCTTTTCTCCTTTTTTATCTGAGATAACCGGGGAATATACATACGATAACCATAAATTAGCAAAATTAATAGAATAAAATACAAAATTTTGGCAATCGGACTCCAATAGAAAGGAGGTATCACCTCGAAAGAATAACTCACTTGAGAAAGCCTGATTCCGCTTATTGTCATGACCTCCACCATCAATTTGTATTTACCATAGGATAGAGATCTGTATTCCTTGCATGACGAAGCAGTCGGTACACTCCAGGCTTTGTCAAAACCTATCAGTTTGTAACGAAAACAAATGTTTTTTAGATGCGTGTATCGTGGGTATGCAACAGTAAAAATAATATTATTCCGACTGTATGGAGTCTTTGGTCTTGATTCTGAAATTAGCGGCAGAAAAGCTACTTTCTTTAATTTAGCGTCAACCGTCTGAATATACTTCATTTGCAATAGTGTATCAGACTGCCTTCTATAAAGTGAATCAATACGGTATAAAGCCAACCCATTTTCCAATGTAAACAGACACTCACTATCTGAGATAGGAATCACATTTTGATAATCTTCAACCGCCTGATTCAGAAAAAGGCCGTATTGAACGACATCCAGAAACTTAATGTTACGGGCATTAATTTGAACCAGAGCAGCCTCTCCGTCATGAATAAACCAGTATAAATTTGATTTGAAATGACAAACTTTGTAAGAGCGGGAAAAATTGCCCAGATTCTTATTCAACTCATCATATAGAACAATCTTCTTTTTGATATCATCAAAAGTATAGAAAGCTGTACTATCCGTAAATACAACCCGATTATTTATAGAAAAAATATTTATCGGATTCTTATGCTTTCGATCCAGCGATTTGTAAGTCGTAATGTGATCTATTTTTTTTAAATCCGGCGTTAGTTGAATGGCATATAAACCCTGATGAGAGTGACTGGCCCAGATTGTACCGGTATAATCAATTTCGATATAACGAATCGGGTTCACAAAACCATCAAGAGTATGGCTGAACACCCACATACCTTTTTTCTTTTCATAAATGCAAAGTTTTGTGTATGTTCCTTGTACCAATACGTCTTTTCCATGAATTACCCCTTCTTTCATACACATTCCACCTTTCACCGGTGACATTAAAAGAGACTTACCTGAAGAGACATCATACGTCTGGTCGTTATTTCCACAAAATTGTTGCTTTCCAAAATGATTTAAGCTCCACACCTGCCCTTTTATGCCTGATTCCCGTTTAATGTTTTGGATACACTTTTTGTTGGGATTCAACACCGCTTTATATAATCCCTGGTTGGTACCGATATATAAATTTCGGGCATCATTTGAAAGTGAGTAAACAGATCCGATCGAAGGATTAAAGGAATGAATAGAACTTAAGTAAGAGTTCAATTGTACAAGGGCAATTCCCTTATTCAGCGTGAGCCATAAATCATTGTCCCGGTCACAATACATACCAAGAACCGTGTTGTTCTGCAAAACATTCGACATATTGAGCGTCCACAATTTTTGACCTATATTGTTGATAGCCGTTACTCCATTTAATACAGTGCCCAGTATGATTAATCCATTAGGAGAAATAACAGCGCGGTTTATTTCAGACTTTTTTAATTGCGCATCTGCTTCAGTAACAAAATGCATAAAATTGTATCCGTCGTATAAAAATAGACCTTCAGATTTGGTAACAATCAAGGCATGTGTCTGATCAAAAGGCAAAACAGAAATCACCGGACTTTTTAAAGGGCAGGCAGGCACAGGAGCAAATATCTGTTTTATATCATCAAAATAGCTAAACCCATATTGATCCGTATTGGTGAAAATCTTATTGCGGTAATTGTTGAAAAACAAAAAAGTAAGAGAACTCTTGCAACCTCTCACCCGTCCGCCACTAAATATAAAATAAGAGTTGAATGATTGAAAAATGATAGTTCCGTTAAAATTGAGGATATTCCATATTTCGTCATTTTGCATGACGTATTTTTTCAACTTCGAAGAGAGGGATGTGTATCTCAACTGTCCATTTTCATTTTTCTCAAAATATCCAAATTCTTCAAAAGAACCCACATAAATCTTGTTATCCTTATCTACAAACAAGGACCTTACAATTTTTTTGCCGGGTATTTTATATATATTCCATAGAGAACCGTCAAATTGAAGTAACCCATCTTTGTTTCCAAAATACATAGCACCATCTTTTCCCTGACCGACAGACCAGTTTTGATTGGATGCATTGTAATCTTTTTTCGTAAACTGAGTTACAATGGGGGTGAACTCCTGACCAAAAAAGTCAAAAGGCAAGATTAGAAACAGGAAAAGCAATACTTTTTTCATCCGGGAAACTTACAGCTATAATTCCTACGAAAATACGATTTTTTCTTTTAATGAAAAAATAAACATAGCAAGACTCTTTCATCTGCTAATTTTGCCGTATATTTGATATAATTAGCTTAATACACAATAATTTAAATTATGCAAGTCGCTGTAAATAGAAATAAATTCACTTTTACGCCGGATTCATCTAGGGTCATAGCCCGTTTTTTATCTCTGGATGAAGAAAGATCAGCAGATATAATCAGAAAAGTATTGACAATGCCTGAAAATAAAGTTAACAATGCTATGAATCAGGTACTAAGAAAGTATGCTCGGCGACACCGGAATATTTCTCAAATATTTGAGAAATATTTCGCCAAACTATCTCCAATATTTAACCAGATTGAAGTTAATGAAGACGATCTAAGTGCCGCCCAGAGAGCTTTGATCGGCTCATATTTTACAATGGAATATTCTATTGAATCTGCCGCCTTTTTCAATCCATCCATTATAGAGGATCCAGATCAGTCAGGTATAGGCGCAGATGAAAAAAGAGTTATTTTCAGTTTCAGAGCAACCGGTGAAGGGCATATCTCATCCGTTGTCTTCCGTTCAGGAATTCTTGACAAGCACAATGACCTGATTACAGAACCTGTTGGTAAAATGCTGGCCGAAGCAGATGTAATCAAACGATTTGTATACAATAAGCAAACCTTTCAGAAGACACTGGATAAAATGAAAGAAAAGGGTGATATCTCTTCGTCCGAAGAAACTCCTGCATTTATTCTGAATAACCTAGAGGAAAATTTTACTTATGGTGAATTAATGAAAAACCTTGTTGAGGCTAAAAGGAAAGATCACCTTACAAAAGGCCAGATCGAACTGATCAATAAAATGATGTGGTTGGCGTCCACACATTATGAGATCAAGTTTTCTATAGATTCCGCTATTTCTGAAAGAGTTATTTTCCCAGTATCGGCAACTGAGCAAAAAGGAATTGAAGATGCACGTTTTGTCAAATTCACTGATGACAATGGTGAAATAACCTATTATGCTACCTATACAGCTTTTGATGGCATAACAACACTACCGAAACTAATGAGTACGAAAGATTTTTACAACTTCAGAATATTACCTATTAATGGCGAGATTGCCCAAGACAAGGGAATGGCCCTGTTCCCGAGAAAAATTAACGGGAAATATGCTATGTTATGCAGATTTGACGGAGTGAACAACTATCTTGCTTATTCAGATTGCATAAACCTCTGGAACGAGGCAAAAATCATACAACAGCCAAAATATCCTTGGGAACTGGTAAAAATCGGCAATGCTGGTTCACCTATTGAAACAGAAGAAGGTTGGCTTGTTATTACTCATGGAGTGGGCCCAATGAGGGAATACACACTTGGAGCTTCCTTGCTTGACCTCGAAAATCCAGAAAAAGAAATTGGGAAACTGAGTAGCCCGCTTATGGTTCCAAATGAGGTTGAAAGAGAAGGTTATGTCCCGAATGTTATTTATTCATGCGGTTCTCTCATCCACAACGGAGAGCTGGTGCTTCCTTATGCCATGGCAGATCGTTCTTCCTCATACGCAACAATCAATGTAAAAGAACTGCTTGATAAACTCAAGAAATCAAATAACATCAGCTAAGCATTATTTCACAGACTCATAAATATAGCCCATCACCAAAGTCCCAAGGCGCTTATCATATCCCATCACAGGAGATATTACAGTAATGACCGTATCTTTGGCTTCGGTTATTACTGTTGTGGAATCAGCATTCAAGACAGACCTTACATTTTCATTTTCAATTGGTTGTCCCTCATGCTTTTTGTTTGTGGAAAGTAAAATGATACCATTTTGTCCTACAAGATGAATATACTGAAAGTGAGAATCCTTCACCAATTCAGACATCAGCAAATTTACCTGCTCCATGTTGCCGCGAAGCATTTCTGAACGGATAGTCCAGTCCACTGATTTAGACAGTACCTTCAGCATCGCTTTATTGCTTTCAAGCAGCTGAACATTGGCGGTTTTTACAAATGACTTTCTTTGCAATTTCACTTGTATTTCTTTTCCGAAAAACACAACAACAACAGCCAGTAAACCAATCAAAGCCGTTGTCGTGACCGGACGCTTTCTTATAAACCTTCTACATCTGGACGGCTTCTTTTCCAATTTTTTTGTTCCAGTTCCTTCCGTTGTACCGGAGCCATCAGGAGAAACACTATCTTCTTTTTGCATTGTGTGTAACTTTTAAAGGTATAATCTATTAGATTCTGCTAAATTATACATTTTTATCTATTTTTTTAAATTAAAAGAAGCCCTATATCTCAAATTATCAGATATAGGACTTCTTAAGTATTTGGTTTATTACTTTGATATCAGTTTTCCAGATTGAGTAGAACCATTGTTCAATATCAACTTATATAAATAGATCCCTATAGGAAGTTCAGCTTCAAATGTTGTCGTTTTTTCTTTAATGGGAACAGTTGAAATTTGTATTCCAAGACTATTATATATTACCAATTTACTGCCATTTATGTCAGAAGCATCATCAATATTTATTACTATGGATACTCTTCTGTCATTCGGATTAAATACAACAACCTTATTCGTCTGTGGTGTAACGATACCGGTGGGTTTGCAGTCCGAAGTAATAGTAGCCGTTATTCCTTCAGTCCTTACAGCGCCGTCGGTCGTCAATGCACGCCCGTTAAGGGTAACACCGGTATTGATGTTAATTGCTCCATTATTGCATATAATGGTACCATTGAATTGCGAATAATTATTGATGTCTACAGCGCCTTCTACATCCCAATACACATTTTTTGCCTGTGTACCATTAATCAATAAAACCTTTGCATAGGTGCTTGTTTCCAAGGCCCCTTTTATTTTGATGACAAAAACAGCATTTGCATTGCCTTCTGCATTCAGATAAAGAGAGTCTGTAAAAGTTGTCGCTGCGTTCAATAAATAGGTATGTGGTGTTAGAACAAGATTTCTGCCAAATTGTACAGGGTATAACAACTCAATATCAATTGGTAAAAGATTGAGATGATTGTATACATTGAGCAGATCAGCAGCACACGCGTTGGTCGAAACATCTGGTATAGGATGTATAGAGCCAGTCACATACAAAGCATCAAAACCAGTAGTCAAACCAACATTTGTTCCAACATCTCCTTTTATAATGGAAACATTACCATTGGTGACTTCTCCGTTCCCGGAAAACAGGGCATAGCAAGCTGTAGAGGCAAGATCCGGAGCGGCCGGTCCTGACAAAGACACTCCGGCTTCTACAGGTGTATACGCTAATACGCCATCAACAGTGATAGCGCCTGCTGTTGAAAGAGCCCTTCCTTCGAGTGTAGTACCTGTATTCATCTCAACAGCCGCATTGTTGGCAATGATAGTACCTCTCATGGTTGTTCCTGTAGCCAAGCTGACAAGACCTTCTATTTTCCAAAAGACATTGTTTGCCTTGGCCCCATTAATTAAACTGACATACGCATGGGCACCAGTTGAAAACGCAGCTCCAATCTTAAAAATAAAGACGGCGTTCACATCTCCCTGCCCATCTAAAAAAAGCGTATCATTTAGCGAAGTAACTGCAGAGATGGAATAGACGCCAGCGTTAAGCTTTTGTCGACCACCTAAAAGGGGAGCAGGGAAAGATGTCGGAATAGCGTTATCCAATTCCAGACACAATCCGAGCAAATCAGATGCACAAAGGGCGCTTGCTCCATCGTTGTCGTGCATCACACCATTCACATTACCAAAAGCCGTACTGGCTCCACTATTCGTACCAACATTTCCTGTAATTTGTGAAATGCCGGAATTACTTACTGCTCCGTTTGAAGTAAAAAGCGCAAAATCAGCCGTCGTGCCCAATTCTGGTGCTTGCGCAAAAACCATGACGGGGAAAGAAGCCAAAACGACGGCAATAAATAAATGTTGTAAATTTGTTTTCATCTTTTTTAAATTTAAATTACAGTTGATTTACTACAACAATTTGAATATCAGATATATTTTTCTAAACCAATTCGAAAAGCACTTCCATCACCTCAGCAATACTTTAAATTGAAAACATTGCTGAGATATGGAAGATAAAAATCACCTAATACAACTACCTTTGATCATTATTTTCACCTTTATTATTTCTATTACCTTGATTATGATTGTCCATTACCTTTTGCCCAACTTTGTTGCCTTTCTCACCCGAAGGCGATTGCATGTCTCTGCCTTGCGACCTTCTTTCAATTCTGTTTTCTGGATTATTCCCTACTCTGTTTCCAACCTTTCCCTGATTATTACCATTACCATTTCTTAGACCTCTACTATCACGAATAGTACCCTGTTTTGAGTGAAAATTTCTATATCCCTTATAATGCGATCCATAATATCCATTCCGTAAATATGGTTTTGGACTATTAATAACCACTTTGTAAGTAGAATATAAATTCAAGTTGCGATATTGATAGGGCAAGCGACTTGAAAATATCCATCTTCCTCCCTTCATGTAAATGAATTGTGACTTGGGCGCATAATAATAGATCCCTGCTTCAGGCAGGTAATAATAATCTACATGATCAAACCCTGCAGGCCCCCACAAAGGCATCGAATTAATATTTATGTTTACATGTACTTGCGCACTTATTATTGAAGGATTCAACATAAAAAATATCCCAATAAAAAAAAGTAATATTAACTTTTTCATTTCTTTTAATTATATTTTTTAATCTATGCTCAGTGACATGAGGCTTTTTTCTTAGGTCTGACTAATAGAGATTTTTTTTCATTGGGGACAATATTACCCAGAAGGAATCCCCAGGGTTTCAGACTATCTATATTGTCAAAAATAACTTTCAGAATAGCGGTAAGAGGAATGGAGAGAAACATGCCAGGAATGCCCCAGATTGCTCCCCCAATAAGTACAACAATGACGGACACCAATGCGTTTATTTTCACCTTGGACGCAACGATCTTCGGGGAAACATAATGGTTATCAATAAACTGTACAACAATGTATAGCCCTAAAACCAGGAATGGTGAAGAAATCGTATCTTTTGTTACAATGGACACTATCATTGGCAATGCCACGGCAACCACGCCCCCGATATATGGAATCACATTCAACACGGCACCTGTTATGCCTAAAATGATGGCATAATCAATTCCCAAAATCAAAAGTCCGGCTGTAATCACGAATGTCAATAAGACGGCCAAAGAGATAGCAACAATTTTATTGAACTTTTTTCTGATGAGAAAATTAACGAATGGATTCATCAAGATAGCAATAAGCGTAGCGAAGACAATGGGGACTGCAATATTCTGCACTATGTAAAGTCCATAGATAAATGCATAGCCGACAATTAATATAAATGTCGCTTTGATGTAAATAGGCAGTTTAATGGATTCCATATATAATTTACGGCTAACAGTCCCCAAAGGGTATCTGTTTTTTTACTACATTTTTATTGTCAAACCAATCTTGCCCCCGGAAAAGGCATTACCTCCTCCAAATTCGAGATTCAGACCAACCCTTGGCGTTAGAAAAAATCTTCCTCCTACCTGAGCTCCAAGACCTAAGCCAGAACTATGAGAGCCATTATAGCCATCCGGAGATGTCCATGCATAAAAACCAACATTAAGACCGGCATATAAATCCCATCTTCTGGGAATCTGGAATATTTCGTTAAAATGATAATTACCATTCCCGGAAAAGCCCATAATGTTGTGATCGTAGTAGTTATTCTCCCAATCCTCACGATATCCACGATAAGAAAATTCTCCACCGATCGTCACATTCCGGGCAGCACCATAATCAAGACCAATATAAAATGGAGTCCCATAATCAGAAAATCCTGCACCAATATTCAACTGGGTTTTTCCATACGAATAAGAACTTTGACTGAATGTAACATAGGAGATTAATGCAAATGCTATTCCAAAGACTAATTTTTTCATTATTAATAGTATTAATTTGTTTGTGTTTTTGATTTATAATCATGTAGTCCGATTTCTAATATTTGAAAACAGAAATCTATTGACAAAAAAAATAATTTTTGAAATATTACAATTGATTAACATGGCGGAAATTTCATCGGCCAACAGTGATCTTAAAAACCCATTGAAACTTCGACGCTTACCCAAAATCTGATCTATCAAAAAGTCACTTATCCTCTTCAGGCCAACCCTGACTAATCGAAACAAAACATTTTCTTCTTTACCAGATCCACTTACAGAATCATTCATCATTGATGTCAAATCAAAATTGAACGCAAAGTCTTTAAGTGAATTTTTTATATCTTCCTCTTGATTAATTTTTACCAACTTCAGGCATTGGATACGTTCCAAGAGTTCTGCATGGCAAGTTATTTTTGTTTTTTCCATATCTGTCCTTTATAAATTATTATGGCATTTCAAACTTCATTTGCATATATTATCTTTTGGATAATTTTGTCCCGAAGCGGTTTTTTAAGTAGCTTCTTTTTGCCAATGATCAAGATTAGAAAAAGCAACAAATAAAATCCGGCGATGATTGCAAAACCAGAATAGTAATTACCAAGCAAATATGAAAGATAGAAACCCGCACCAATACTAATAAATAGAACAAATAAAATACCAACTATTCCTATAAGAATAATACTTATCAAACTTGCTCCAATAGCCGAAAAACGATCAATGACTTCGAGTTGAATTAGTTCAATATTTGTACCTATATACTGTTTTATACTCTGTGTGAGTCCGTCAATTTTCACATATTCTGACATCTCTCTAAATTTTAATTAAATTATTAAATCAAAGGCGACCGACCGATAAGTTTAAGCTCATCAATCGGTCGTATCCTTTTAGTTTTAATGCTTCGTTGTTTCGTCAACTTTTCCTTTAATATTGTTTGAAACCTCTTCTACTTTATCTTTTACAAGATTTTCCAGATCATCAGCTTTTTTACGTAGTTCACTTGCTTCATCTTTCATTTTTTCCTTAAAATCATCAGCTAGATCTTTTGCACTGATCAAAATTTTTCTCCGCGTGCGGCATCCTTTTTCAGGTGCAAATAAAATACCGAATGCAGCACCTGTCAATACTCCAGCTAATAATGCGCCAACTACTTTACCAATACCATTTTTTGTTTCCATTTTGTTCGTTTTTTAAATGTAAATACTAAATACGTTTTTAAAGTCTGAATCCAATAGTAGCCTGGTACCACATATTCTTATATCGTGGAGTTGTAGATGTTCCGTCACCATTGTTTGTCTGAAAATCCCATCCCGCTCTGGCGCCAATGACAATCTGATCTATATTAAAATCAAAACCACCAATGAAACACAGAATATTTTTTCGGACATTATCATTCGAAAACTCCTTTTCCTGATCAATGTTTACCAATGCACTATTAAACACATACTTTTGTTTTACCAGATAAGAATATTGAGGACCAGCCAATATTGTTAATGCTGAAATCGGTTTAATAGCGACTAACAGAGGCACATCAATATAATTGGTTGTATGTGTAAAGCTGTAATCACTGCCCAAAATGGAACCGGATCCCTTGAACCCTTTTTGAGAAAACAATATTTCAGGCTGAATACCCAAATATTTTACAATAGGTATTGATACAAAAGCACCAGCAGCCAATCCAAATTTGGAATCCGCATTAAATTGATCACCTTGCGAGTCATAAACATTTGAAAGATTTGCACCTATTTTTAATCCAATTGAAAGCTTATCCCGAGAATCAGAATTTGAGTTTTGCGCATAAGAAGTGCCTGCCAATAAGGTCGAAGCCACGATGATAAAAACCAATTTTTTCATGTTACAATTATTAATACGTTAATACTATTCACCTCAAAACTATTTTAGCATCTTAGCTCTAAAAATAGAATAAGGTATAAATGATTATGAAGCAAAGATGATGAGAATACGCTTTTATAGCGTTACACATTGAAGAGAAATAATTACATATATCACAGACTTCAAACACTCTTAAATAAAACAAAATGCGATGGAATGAAGATTCCTTAAAGTTTAACCCTCTTATAAAAAAATGTTTTGGCAATTTCTGCTACAACAATATAAATCACAATAATTAGCAACAGAAGTAAATAGGTTAAAATTGAAAGTGGACAAAACCCAAAAAGAGTTGCAATAGGAGTTATCGGCAAAATCAAAGTTATGAAAACTATTATCCAGGTTGTTATAAATAATAATCTTCCGGGTTTGCTTTTAAAGAAAGGTTTGCGGCTTCGGATAACTAGCACAATGAGCGAAGCTGAAACAACAGATTCCACAAACCAACCCGTCCTGAACTGAATCTGGGAGGCGTGGAGTACGAGCAAAAGCAAGCCAAAGGTCAGGAAATCGAACACCGAACTAATCAGTCCGAAAGTAATCATAAACTTACGAATCACCTTGATATCCCAGCGACGCGGGTGGTCAACCATTTCGTCGTCTACACTGTCACTGGCTATAGCCATTTCAGGAAAATCGGTCATCAAGTTGGTGAGCAGAATTTGCTTGGGTAACAAAGGAAGGAATGACAGGAAAAGAGATACCCCGGCCATGCTAAACATATTTCCAAAATTCGCACTTGTAGCCATGAACACATATTTCAAGGTATTGGCAAAAGTTATCCTGCCTTCGCACACTCCATCCAAAAGAACACCAAGATCTTTTTTTAGCAAAACAATGTCCGCTGCATCTTTTGCTACATCCGCTGCCGTATCTACAGAAATACCAACATCAGCTGCATGAAGTGCAGAAGCATCATTGATGCCATCGCCCATATATCCGACAACATTCCCAGCTTTTCTAAGAGCTACGATAATCCGTTCTTTCTGATTAGGCTCAATTTCTGCAAAAATATCCACATCAACTACCCGCTTAAGCAAAGCGCCATCGCCTATTTTGTAAAGGTCGGACCCTGTAATGATTTTGGTATTTGTCAATCCCATCTTTTCACTGAGGCTGGTTGCAACAAGATGGTTGTCACCTGTTATAATCTTGAGAGAGACACCTAATACTTTCAGTTTTGAAATCGTATCAACAATGTTTGGCTTAGGTGGATCAAATAGAGTAATAATTCCCAAAAGAGTCATCTCTGCCTCATCGTCTTTGTTTACAAGCGATTTCATGGTGATTTTTTTACTGGCAACACCTAAGGTGCGAAAGCCTTGTTTGCTAAACGATTCATACAGTGTTTGAATTTGATCCTTAACCAATGCTATTTTAACAACAGTCCCCTCCTTTGTTTCAGCAGAGGAACAGATATCAAGCATATTGGTTAAGGCACCTTTTGTTACCATGATCAGTTCTTTGTCTTTTGTAACAACGATACTTAATCGTTTACGAAGAAAATCATAAGGAATCTCATCTACCTTTTGATAGCCGGAAATATCGACAGGTTGAAAAATGCGGATAGCTTCATCAATTGGATTTGTAAAGCCCGATTCGTAAAAAGCATTCAAGTAGGCATATAGAAGCACCTTGCCGCTTACAGCACCTTTTATATCAACTACAGACTGCACCTTTACGATTCCTTCCGTGAGTGTACCCGTTTTATCAGAACATAATACATTCATACTACCGAAGTTCTCGATAGAAGCAAGCCTTTTAACAATCACTTTCTTTTTTGCCATTTTTTTTGCACCATTAGCAAGATTGATGCTAATAATTGCAGGTAATAACTGGGGTGTCAACCCGACCGCAAGCGCCAGTGAAAAAAGGAAAGAGTCCAGCACCTGGCGTTGTAAATAAACATTGATGGCAAAAATGATGACTACTAATATCAGTGTGACTTCTCCGAGAAAATATCCAAATCTTCGTATACCACGTTCAAACTCCGTCTCCTGAGGCTTAAGCTTAAGTCGCTGTGAAACCATACCAAATTCCGTATTTTTACTGGTAAGTATAATCAAAGCTCTGGCACTGCCACTTATAATATTGGTTCCCATCCATAAAGCGTTTGTTCGCTTTATAAATGGCGTATCGGCAGCCAACACCGAAACATCTTTTTCGACAGGAAAAGTTTCTCCTGTTAGCATGGCTTCATCAACAAAAAGGTCTTTTGATTCTATGAGCAGACAGTCACCCGGTACAATATCCCCGGCTTTCAGAATAACAATATCTCCAGGCACAATATCTTCAACAGGAATTTCCGTTTCTTTTTTATCCCGTAATACGGTAGGTTTAATTCGCACAATGAGAAGCAATTTTTCCATTGCATTGCCAGCACTGTATTCCTGCCAAAAACTAAGAAGTCCGCTTACAATGACAATAGTAAGAATGATTGATGCATCAACGATATTGTGTAAATAAAAGGATAATCCCGTTGCAAAAAGAAGAATAACAGTGATAGGGCTTTTAAATTGAGCTATGATCAGATACAGAATATTCGTTCTCTTCTGAGGTTTTATAGAATTTGCGCCATAAATTGCGAGCCTTTTTTTTGCTTCAGAAGTAGTCAAACCGCTATTATTTACCTGTAACTTTTCCTGTAATTCTTTGGCAGAAAGGCTCCAAAAGGGCTGTTCGTTTGGATTACCGGTCCCTTTTTGAGATATTGCTTTTTCTATTTTTCGATCCATATGTTACCTGCAAAAATTCTTATATCCAAGCCTTTGTCAAGTTATGCGGTTTATACATTATCAGCCTCAAATAATCTAAGTCTATTCTTAAGTACCGTTATTTCTTCCTGCATATCAACTACTCGATTCAACAAATGATTGATTGTTTCTATCCCTTCAAGGTTAATGTCCAAATCATAATACAAACGAACTATTTTTTCCAACTGACGTAACTGGTAAACAGGAATAAAGGCTGTTTCTTCAATCATCTCGATTTTTACCAACCCGGATTCTTGCAGCGCGCTGATAAAAGAGATTTCAATGTCATGGCTGACACAGAAATCATTTGCCGATATTAATTTTTGCTTGGACATCCGACTGCATTTTAAGATTGCATTTTTGATAGTTCGGTAAACAACTCTTTTTGCTTCTCCGTTAAATTCATAGGGATTTTAATCGAATAGGTTACATACAAATCGCCAAACTGCCCCTTACTCTTATAAACAGGAAAGCCTTTGCCTCTCAGCTTGACTTTACTCCCATTCTGTGTCTCAGGCATTATTTTTAGTTTCACTTTCCCGCTCAAGGTATCAATCGCGATTTCCCCACCGAGGACAGCCTTGTACAAATCCAGTTCGACAGTTGTATAAACATTGTCACCCAAGCGTTTAAATCGTGGGTGGGTGGCTATTAAAAAAGTGATGAATAAATCGCCATTAGGACCCCCATTAATTCCGGAACCTCCATGTCCGGTAATCTTAATTGTTTGACCGTTTTCTATTCCTGCAGGGATTGTAATCCTTATATTCTTTTGGTTTATACTCAGAGTTTGTGTGTGCGTTTCATAAGCATCAAGGAGATCGAGATGGATTTCCGCATTGTAATCCTCTCCCCTGTATTTCGTCTGTCTGCCTCTGCCAGCACTTCTTCCAAACATAGATTCAAAGAAATCAGAAAAATCGCCTCCATTTTGAGAATCGGAGAAATTGGCACCGCTTGCGTTTGATGATTGCTGCTGTTCCCGCTCTTGTTTCTGTTGTTCAAACGCTTCAGCATGCTGCCAATCCTTACCATATTCATCATATTTTTTTCGCTTTTCCGGATCGCTCAACACCTCATTGGCCTCATTAATCTGTTGAAATTTGGATATTGCCCCCTTATCATTCGGATTTAAATCTGGATGATACATTCTTGCCAATTTCCGGTAAGCGTTTCGGATATCCTTTGGCGCTGCGGTTTTTTCAATACCTAAAATCTTATAATAGTCAACAAAATCCATGATTTATTGCAAAAAAACTTAAAAATACTTTTCCTTTTTAATTTTGTTCAATGGCGCATTTCCAGTAAAAAAAATAGAATTTCTGTATTTTTACGGAGTTCAATACGCACGGTTCAGTTTGACAATATAGGATCATTCAGAAAGCAGATCGGTAAAGACATATACTACTTCAAAGCTGCAAGTAGCTGTATTGCAACCTCATGAGATGAGGCCGGATTCTGGCCCGTGATCAATAATCCATCTTTGACAACATACGATGCCCAATTTTCTTTTCTGGAGTAGATAGCCCCCTTTTTTTTCAATTCATCTTCCACCAAAAATGGCACCACATTGGTTAACTTGGAAGCTTCTTCTTCGGTATCTGTAAAACTGGTGACTTTCTTACCTTTTACAAGCGGATATCCATGTTCATCTTTCACATTCAATAGAACAGAAGGTGCATGACACACAGCAGCTACAGGTTTCTTACTTTTCCAAAAGTCTTCAATTAAACTGATAGAATCTGGGTTATTGGACAGATCCCACAATGGCCCATGACCACCTGGATAAAACACAGCATCAAAACCCTTTGCATGAACCTCGCTTAATTTATTTGTTTTGGCTAATAATTGCTGCAGTTCTGCGTCCTTATAAAAACGTACAGTCGCTTCGGTCTGAGTGGTAGGTTCTGTACTTTTCGGGTCAATGGGAGGTTGTCCTCCTTTTGGTGAAGCCAGCGTAATTTCAGCACCTGCATCTTTTAAGGCATAATAAGGTGCAGCAAACTCTTCTACCCAAAAACCTGTTTTTTCCCCTGTGTTTCCCAACTCACTGTGGGAAGTTAATACGATTAATATTTTCATTTTAACTTATAAAATTATTTTGTCAATGATTTATTATATTTTAAAAATGTCAGTAAATCAGCATTAAGCTGATCCTTATGTGTAAAGGCAAGACCATGAGAGCCGCCAGAATAAATTTTCAAAGTCGCATCCTTGATTATTTTAGAAGAAATCATGGCTGAATCTGCCATTGGCACGATTTGATCGTCATCTCCATGTATAATCAATGTAGGCACGGCAAACTTCTTTAGATCCTCTGTAAAATCTGTTTCAGAGAAGGCTTTGATACATTCAAGCTGATTATTAAGGCCACCTTGCATGGCCTGAAGCCAAAATGCGTCCTGCATTCCTTGCGTTACATGATGTCCTTTGCGGTTGGTACCGAAAAATGGAATTGTCAAATCCATGTAGTATTGTGAACGGTCGGTTGTAACTCCTTGTCGGATAGCATCAAAAGTCTCTATAGAAAGTCCATGCGGGTTGACTTCTGTTTTCAGCATAAGAGGAGGAACGGCACTTAGCAATACGACTTTTGAGATGCGCGAATTTCCGTAACGGCCAATATACCGGGTTATTTCTCCACCACCGGCAGAATGACCAACCAAGACTACACTTGTAAGGTTGAGCACTTCAAGCAGTTCCGCCAAATCGTCCGCATAGGTATCCATATCATTACCAGAATAAGGCTGGTCAGATCGACCATGACCTCTGCGATCATGAGCAATACAATGATAACCATGTGAAGCCAAAAAAGACATCTGTGATTCCCACGCATCTGCAGTAAGTGGCCATCCATGACTAAAAACGATAGGCTCACCTGATCCCCAGTCCTTGTAGTAGATATGCGTGTTGTCCTTTGTAATAATTTTACTCATAATGATAACTTTATAATTGCTTTACTCAGATAAGAATACCATCCATATTTACATCCTTTCCATGTACCAGTTCAATTGCTTTTCTAGCTTTTGGTAACTATAAATTGAGTTTATGGCTTTTTGCAGACGTAGAAAAGCCGTTTCACTTTTTACCACATAATCAAAAGCCTTGTGATGCATGCAACTGATAGCTACGTCAATTTTGTCCTGCGAAGAAAGCATTACAACCGGAAGATCCTTATTACAAGCTTTAATCTTGTCTAAGGTCTCTATACCGTTCATAGCATTTTTTTCCAGACCATCCAGGATGTAATCTAAAATAATAATGTCTGGATGGTGTAATAAATTTTCTATACAAAGTTCTCCTGTCGCAAAAGTTTCAATTTCAAAGTCAGCATGTTGAATAAATTCTATTTCCAACAGTTTTAAGAACAGCGCATCGTCATCAACCAAAAAAAGTTTAATTTTATGTTCGTTATTCATGAATTGGTATTTTTGATGACATTAAGTTCTTCTTTTAATTCTTTACAGGCTTGCCCACAAATGTTTTCAAGTTGTAAAACCATATCCGGTATTCCTTCTGCCTGTTTCTGTGTACTGGCATATTCCTGAATTTTTCTTGCCATATTTTCAAAGTCTTCGCTAATGCCCATTATTATGAAAGAAGGTATCATTTTATGTACAGCCGAATATAATGAATTCCAATCTTTATTATTCCAACCCTTTTTCATGGCACTAACCAAAGGTGGAGTTTGTTCCAGATAGAGTGCAATCATTTCCATCATCAACACCGGATTAGACTTTGTATGTCGGGATAAATAATCCATGTCCGTACATTTGACTTTCTCGCTTTGAACCTCTAATGATTCTTTATGTTCATCAATCAGTGTAGGCTTCTTTATAAGTCCAACAACTTTTCTGTACAATAATCGCTCATCAACTGGTTTAGCTATATAATCATTCATTCCGACAGCTTTGCATTTTTCCAGATCGGCTGTTGCCACATCAGCAGTCAATGCAATGATAGGAATATTTGAATTCATTATATTGCGAATGTAGTCTGTTGCTTCAAACCCACCCATTTCAGGCATCTGCAGATCCATTAATATAATATCGTACGCGGTTGTCTGAATTTTTTCAATGGCAATTTTCCCATTGTCGACAACATCACATTCAAAACCGAAATCATCCAGAATTGTCTTCATTAGTAATTGATTGAGTGCTATATCTTCGGCTACCAATACTTTTATATTTTTCATTTCCATATTTGGTACGACGACAGCCGGTTCTATTTGAACTTCCGCATCCGTTTTCTGAAAGCTTAAGATGAAGCTAAATGTAGAGCCTTCGTTCACTGCACTTTTGACATGGATTGTTCCTCCTTGCGATTCAACAAGTTGCTTTGAAATGGCAAGGCCCAATCCTGTTCCGCCATACAATCTGGACGTGCCACTGGTGGCTTGCTGAAAGTTCTCAAAGATTTTGCCTATTTTATTTTCACTTATGCCAATACCAGTGTCCGTAACGGCAAATTCCAGAATCACTTTTTCCTTATCCTGAGTCAGAAATCTCACACTTACTGTAATTTTGCCCTTAGAGGTAAATTTTACGGCATTGCTCAATAAATTTAAAATAATCTGATGCAGACGTACCGGATCGCCAACCAAAATCTCTGGTATATTCTCGTCATATTCCCTGACCAATACTAAGTTTTTTTCCTGAATTTTTATTTCAAACAATTGAATCATTGCTGATATGGACAAGGCCATTCTGAAAGGCGTTTGTTCAAAAATCATTTGTCCTGCATCCACTTTCGCCAAATCAAGTATATCGTTTATGAGCACAATCAAGGCATCACCACTCATTTTTATGGCAGTCAGATATTCTTTTTGTTTAGCGGTCAAATCCGTTTTTAACAGTACTTTTGTAAATCCGATAATCGCATTCATGGGCGTACGAATTTCATGACTCATGTTGGACAAAAATTGTTGTTTTGCTTTTACAGCACTTTTCGCTATTTTTGTAGCATCCTCAGCAATCTTTGTGGCATCCTCCGCTTTTCTTTTTGCCTTTTCCGCCACTTTTGTAGCCAGTTCTGCTGCCACTTTTGCCTCAGTCAATTCTGTAGCGATTTTTTTCTGATCTGTTACATCTCTGGCTACAACAACGACCCCCAATACCTTTCCAATATTGTCTTTATATACCGAACCATTAAACAAAACATCAGTCAGTTTACCGTTCCCATGACAAAGTGTTAGTGGAGAGTCCGTAACCGATCCATTGGCAAACACATCCAAATATACTTCACGAGCCTTTTGAGGCTCTGTAAAATAATCAAAGAAATCAGTACCGGTAAGCTGCTCACGAGTTAGGCCAGTAATGTTTACCATAGCCTCATTCATATCCATTAACTTTCCCTGAGTATTGATTGTGACCAATGGATCCAGACTGGCTTCGATCAAACTTCTTGCATATTGGGATTTCTGCTTGTCAATTACTTCCATTATCTTTCAGTTGTTTATAATGAGAAGGTGTGAGCCCTGTAACTTTTTTAAATTGATTGGATAAATGGGCTACACTGCTATAATTCATTTGCCAGGCAATTTCAGTCAGGTTAAGCTCATCGTAGACAATTAGTTCCTTGATACGATCAACCTTTTGAGAAATAAAGTATTGCCCAATTGTTATTCCCTGTACCTTCGAAAATAAATTTGCCATAAACGTATAATCTTGATTCAACTTTTCACTTAGGAAATCAGGCAAGCTAATTTTTGTCATTACACCGCCATCATGAATCATTTCAAAAATAGCACTCTTTATTCCCGAAATGAGCACACCCCTCTTATCATCCATCAATTCGAGTCCTGATTTGAGCAATCCGATTTTAAACTGTTCACGCTGTTCGGCTGTAATATCTTCCATAATTTCGATCTCTCCCAAATCTACAACAATAAAATGCAGTCCAAGCTTCCTAAGTTCTTCCTTCACCGTCATTTTACAACGAGTGCTTACCATATATTTTATATATAGTTTCAATGACTTTTAATTAGATTCTACTATAGAATTTCGTATTTCATCAAAAAATGGAGTCCGTTTTTCTTCAACGCATTTTACAGCATACAGATAAAGTGCCGCAGACCAAGTTTGCCAGTTTTGTCCCATTGGCTTGCCATCCTGTGCTTTGATCCATTCGTTAAAACCAAAAAGCAAATGTTCATCGGTGGAGCATTTCATGACTTCAGTCAGGGCAATAAGCCTTTCTTCAGCTAAACTGTATCTCTTAGCCGCAACCAGTGCCGCAATATAAAAACCGCAAATAAACGGCCAGATACCTCCATTATGATAATCACCCGGATTATTGTATTTTGCATACCGTAGATGCCAGTCAGGATCTCCCGGTTTTACAAACGGAAAGAAATTAGGTGGTAAATCTACAGACAGATCACCTCTTTTACGCATAGCGCAACACTCAGCTTCAATCCATGAAATCATTTCATCCGCTCTTGACGGAGAGGCGATTCCCGAAAGAATAGCCAAACTGTTGCCAAGTAAATCAAAGCGTTCACTACTAAGTATTTTATAGGACCAAAAAGCAAAGTATGGTTTGTGCGAAACGACAAGACCTTCATGGACATGACTATGTCGTGCTTTTCCCGTAATAGTAAAGCGCCTCATCTCTTCGCATACATTTTTTGCTTTTTCATTCAAGCCAAAAAACCGCAGATAGGTATAAACTAATGTATTCACATACAATCCATATCCAAGTACCCATTGCTCATCACGCCAATCACTGGTAGGTTGTTGGGCAACAAGGTCTCTGTCAGAAGGACTTTGATAGTCCATCCAGGTCAAAGCCTTTTGAGCAGCATCTTCAAGAAAATCGTGTTTACCCGTTATTTTCCTAAAAATGCTGAGACCTATTAAAAATAGTGGGGTTGTATCACTTGCACCACGATCTTCTTTATCGTGAACTAAAGAAGGAATATGACCATGTTCCGTTTGATTTTTTGCAAGCGTTTCCAAAACCAAATGCATACTGTCAAGCAATATTTTATTTTCAGAAACAGCGATTCCCAAAATGGAGAACATCAGATCTCTTGTATAGGGTTCAGGATATCCCACTCCAGCCGTACGCGGAAGTCCATGGTAAGGTCCATGGACATTATGAAGCAACACCTCCAGCGCCGCTTTTTTTGCATCCTCAATTTCTTGCCGGAAAACAGGTTTAATCATCATTTTTTTCTTTAGTATATACCTAATTTATCATTTATTAATTGAACAAATTTTTTTGCTACTATGCGGTAGTCAAATTTTTCCACCACACGTTTCCGACCAGCCCTGCCCATTTTTTCACGTAAAGATGGATTCGTCATCAACTCCATCAAATACTTGGCAATATCATTGACATTCGCACGGTAATCCACAATTCGTGGTTGACTAAACACCACTTTATGCTGTGCCTCAAAGCCAGACTCGGCACCAAGAATAACTTCGTTAACAACAATTTTTTCGGCAACTTCTGCCAACAATGCGGTTTTACCATCTACAAGTGTATCAAGCATACCCATTGCCTTAATACTAATGACCGGTTTCTCGCAGGCACCTGCTTCAACCTGTGGCATACCAAAACCTTCAAGCCGCGATGGTGCCGCATAAATATCACACGCACTCATCAGGTAAGGCATGAAATTACGTGAAATCGTATTTGTTTCATACGTCACATTCTTATCAATGCCCAAATTCGTTGCCATTTCAAGATCCAGAAGATTCTGAAGTTTGGTTCGAGGTTGCGGCCAGACTTTACAGACGTATTTCCAATCTGGAGCCTTGCTGTCAATAATGGCAAGGGCCTGCATTACTTCCTGTGCTCCTTTTGAGGCTGCATCTCCACCAATAGTCAATATCATGAGTTGATCGGGTGAAATGCCCAATGCCTCCCTTACAGCCTGTATTTTTTTATCATTTTTGTCATAAGGTCTGAATGTATCGGTATCGCAGCCAACAGGAAGAACCTCTATTATGTTCGGGTTAATACCATCCCGAACATACATTTCTTTTACCCAGTTGGATGTTACCAAAATAAGAGGCAATGCATTCAACACCTCCTGGTAGTTTGCAATATAGCCGTCAGAGACAAGCCATGGAACGGGCTTAACCCCATATCGTTGAGGGTGTAGCACCAATTGCGGGGTGTGACCCCAATAACCTACGCCGACCACAACATCCGGTTCAAACCAACGATAATACCATTCTTTTTCCTGTGCCGATTCAAAATGGACGGCATGAGCATCCACGCCCATTTCAACCAATCCCTTATAGAGAAGATCCCCCTGCGTCGCAAGTCCACCGGGAGAAGGTGGATAATCGTACAAAACCAATACTTTCATAATTTTCCTCCTTTTGTCAGCCAAAACAGAGCGTCAGCCGATTTCTTAAATCGCCAGAATGCTTCTCTTTTTGGAGTTGTTTTTGCCTCCCAGCTGTTTTTGTTATAACCATAATCTTTTGTAATAATATCGTATTTCTTCTGCCAAATTTCTTCTGGCAGTAACTTATAGAGATTTGCAGCCCGAATTGCTCGGGGTAGATAGCGCTTTTCGCCATCTTCATAAGCAAAGGTCCAAAGCTCTTTGGCTGAAATTTTTTCAGATTGCCATAACATGATTACAGCCCGGCTAATTTCTTCATGCCTGAGATGCTCCGTATATTCCCCGGTTAGATTATGTGAAATAATCAAATCAAAATGAGTCTGAGGAAGTAGCTGCAATATGGTTTGTTCCACTTCTTTATCCTTCAATGGATTCTGTTCCGGACCATCATCAAGATCACCCATCACGCCATCAGCTCCTAAGATCTTTAATACTTTATAAAATTTGGGAGCACGGTCTTTATCGCTTGCCCTGCAAAGACATAAAATAAACCATTTAAATTCAGGATGACTTAATACAATACCACCAGTCCATAAAATTTCATCATCGGGGTGAGCTACAATAATTGCAATTGATCTTGTTTTTGGATCAATAATTTCCATTTTGTTCAGATTATGTTTTGTAATCACAAACAAAGATGCGGCTCTTATTAGTGAGAAGTATTACACACTTTAGGGAATATGTTACATTATTCACATGTTTTTTTTGCGAACAGAGTCTCGATTGTATTTGGTAAATTGAGCTATAGATCTTCTATATTGCTCAGCCGCTTTTGTTTCAGTTTTTTGTAGTAGGAAGGAGTAAGACCAGTAATTTTCTTGAACTGGTTGGATAAATGAGCAACACTGCTGTAATTGAGTTTGTAGGAAATCTCTGTAAGGTTTAGTTCATCATACAACAGTAATTCTTTGACTCTTTCAATTTTATGGATAATAATGAATTGTTGAATTGTTATACCCTTTATTTCTGAAAAAAGATTAGACAAATAGGTATAATCATAACCTAACTTTTCACTAATTAAATCTGAATAATTTTCTTTGGGAACATCGTCTGAATAATGAATTATCTCAACGATCAAATTAACAATTCTTTCTATTAGAATAGCCTTTTTATTGTCCATCAGTTCTAAGCCTGACTTGAGTAAATTTATCCTCAGCATATCATGTTGCTCTGGTGTGATAAAATCATTCGGAATTTCGACAACACCTAGATCAACCACAATATAGTGCAACCCTAGTTTTTTGAGTTCTTCCTTCACCAACATTTTACAACGCAGGCTCACCATATATTTTATATAAAGTTTCATGCCAACAATATAAGGATATTTAGATCAAAAAACCTGACATAATAGATTTTTAAAAGTAATAAAAAAACAGACAATATAAAAATGTAACTTATGTAACTTTTTATAATAATTGTGCAATAGATCATCGCCCTCATTCGCGTACCTTTATAAAAACAATTATAAAATGAATATAGCATTTATTAGTACATACCCTCCACGGGAATGCGGTATCGGGACGTTTACCAACAACCTCTACAAATCCATGTTGGTCAACGAGGAAAGCAAGAAAAAAGAGCTTGAAGGTTTTGTCGTTGCTTTAAACGACGACGACATGACCTATGAATATCCTGAGGAAGTAAAGTTAATCATTCGACAGGAACATCAGGAGGATTATTCACAGGCCGTGAAGTTTATCAATCATAGTGGTGCAGATTTGTGTATTTTTGAACACGAATTCGGTATTTTGGGAGGTCAAAGTGGTGTCTATATTCTTCCTTTACTACATAGATTGGAAATTCCGCTAATTGTAACACTACATACCATTCTTCAGAATCCTTCCTACAACGAAAAAGCCATTTTAAAGGAAATATGCAAAATGGCAAACAAGATTGTTGTTATGAGCCATAAAGCCATTCAGTTTTTAACAAGTATCTATGACGTGCCAAATGAAAAAATTGCCCTGATTGAGCACGGCGTACCTGACATTCATTACAATCCCATAAAAGTAAAAAAAGAATTCAAACTCGAAAACAAAAATGTGCTGTTAACGTTCGGATTTATCGGTCGTAATAAAGGTATTGAAACCGTCATCCGCGCTCTACCTAAAGTTATCGAAACTATTCCAAATATAGTCTATATCGTTTTGGGAAAAACGCATCCAAATGTATTGCGTTATTCCGGCGAAGAATACCGCATTTTTTTAATGCGTCTGGTCAAAATTCTTTTACTCGAAAAAAACGTCATATTCCTGAATGAATTTTTAAGTGAGCAAGATTTATTCAAATACTTATACGCAACCGATATTTATATAACGCCATACCTGGATGAAGCTCAAATCACAAGTGGAACCCTCTCTTATGCTGTCGGTGTTGGTTCAGCTGTTATATCAACCCCTTATTGGCATTCAGCCGAATTACTTGCAGATGGAAGAGGTAAACTTTTTCCATTTAATGACTCAAACAAATTATCATCCATAATCATTGAACTTCTGAATAATCCAACAGAACTTAGCAAGATAAAGAAACGTGCCAGTGACTATGGCAAAGAAGTTACCTGGCCCAAAATTGGAGAACGATATTTATCACTGGCTTCCGACGTATTAAAAAACACACCCAATGTTGTTGCAAAAAAAGACACAGAACTAGATCTGCTCATTTTACCTCCATTCTCATTGACCCACATCAATCGAATGACAGATGATACAGGCATCATACAGCATGCCAAATTTGGTATTCCAAACCTAAAGGAAGGTTATTGCTTGGACGATAATGCCAGAGCTTTGCTCATGGTATTGATGGCTTACAAACAAATTAAGAATGTACGTGCCCTTGAACTATCACCTATTTATTTGAGTTACATTCATTATATGCAAAATGCGGACGGTACCTTTCGCAATTTTCTAAGTTTCAGCAGAAACTTTCTCGATGAAGTAGGTTCCGAAGATTCATTTGGCCGAACAATCTGGGCACTAGGTTATTTGCTTGGCAACGCACCTAATGATGCATACTACCAAACAGGCAAACTTATATTTTTCGATGCAGCTCCAAATTTCGAAAAAATTAAATCCATCAGAGGTATTGCATATACAATAATCGGTATAAGTTATTACCTCAAAAGCAACCCTTCCGACGATAAAATGACCGAGAGGCTAAGAAATCTCACCAAGGTATTAATTGGTCATTATGAAAATAACAGGACCGGTGATTGGAAATGGTTTGAGCCATTGCTTGCGTATGATAACGGAATCATGCCTTTATCGCTTTTACATGCAGCAGAAATATTAAACGATAATAAAATCACTCAAATTGCCATCGAATCTATGGACTTTTTAACACAACTGACCATGAAAGATGATTATCTCTCAATCATTGGCAATGAAAAATGGTACAAAAAAGATGGTGAAAGATCCATGTTTGCCCAGCAACCAATTGATGCAATGGCTATGATTCTAATGTTCCACCAGGCTTTTCATCTGACAAATAACAAAGAATATCTTCATAAATTATACACTTGTTTCCTATGGTTCCTTGGGGAAAACGACCTAAGAATGGGTTTGTATGATTTCGAAACGCAAGGATGCTGTGATGGATTTGAAAAATACGGGGTAAACAGAAATCAGGGTGCAGAAAGTACACTGTCCTATTTAATCTCTCATTTAACAGTACTGCAGGCTTATGAAGAATTCCATAAATTGGATTAAGCTTTAAATATAGATAACCAATTTTTAATCAAAACATTATTCTAAGATATTAGTAACGTTTTTATCAGCAATATACAATTCACAGGATGCAAAATTGTAACAAATGGATAAAGCCGTTTCTATACTAAAAATAACTTTAAAAGTAATCTTGTGGTTCGTAATAAGCTGTGTATTATTACTCTTCCTTATTGTTGCGCTTATCCAAATTCCGGCGGTTCAATTAAAGATTGCCAATTATGTCACTTCTTCTATTAGCAACAAAACACATACAAAGGTCGAATTAAAAAAAATAAACATCATTTTCCCCAAATCAGTTGTTATTGAAGGTCTTTATCTGGAAGATCTTCAAAAAGACACCTTATTATATGCGGGACGGGCAAAAGTGGATATAGTCTTTAAAGACCTGTTCAATAACAGAATACATGTAAATTCATTTATTTTGGAAGAGGCTATTCTCAATATAAATCGTTCAGAAAAAGATTCGCTTTTCAACTATAACTTTCTATTGACTGCCTTTCGTGATACAACAAAGCAGAAAACGCCTTCATCCCCATTGACATTTAGCATCGATAACGTTATTATAAAAAATGTCAAGCTGCATTTTGATGATGAATATGCAGGGATGAATATTGGTGCAAATCTGAAGCAGTTCAAGATAAAAGGTGCATTGATCAATTTAAAAAAGCAGTTGGTTTCCGTGAAACATATTGATTTGACAGATAATAACACATTCACCTACAGCATCACACATAAACCGGAAATCAAGAACACATTTGATGCATCCCATCAATATTATAAACAGGTTACCCTGAAGGCAGGCAATTTACTTTATTCTCCAGATCTGACAGAAATATACATAGAAGAATTTTCAGCTGTTGATCAACGCAATTTTTCAATTACAAAGTTTGAGACAGATTTCAGGATGGATCCACATTCCATAACTGCCAAAAACATTAAAGTCAAAACCAGCCATTCTTCCATAGAAGCCGATTTGATGCTAAAATACACCTCATTGAAATCACTGATGAATTCCATGTCATTCGTTATTGTGCATGCAAACATTAGAAACATGAGCATAAACAATTCTGATATTCTGTATTTTAGGCCTCTTCTTGCCAAACAATATTATTTCAGGAATGATCAGACTATTACAACCGCATCCGTAGTAATAGATGGACCTATAAATAATATGACAGGGAAAAAGTTAGTCATTCACACAGGAGTCAATACCAGTTTAAAAACCGATTTCAGTATTACAGGATTACCTGATTTTCAAACTGCATCTTTCAATTTTCCCAATTTAATGATAAGTTCCGGCCGTAAAGATATCGCAATGTTTGCTGGAACTTACATTCCTAAGAATGTGGAGCTTCCTGAAAACATCAGCATGCAAATTGCTTTTAACGGAGCAATGAAGTCCTTTAAAATGACAGCAGGCATGAGTAGCAGTTTTGGATCAGCAAATCTTTTTGCAACAATTGATAAAAAAGAAAATTTCATTAGCAAAGCAAGCTTCACCAATTTTGATCTTGGCAGGTTGCTAAAAAATAAGCTTATGTATGGTCCAGCTACTTTAAAAGCAGAAGCGAGCGGACATGGTATGGATATGAAAACGATCCAGACAAAAATCAAGATAGAAGTATCACATATCTATTTGAATCAATATACCTATCATAACCTGAAGGTAGATGGTAAGATCACCTCCCGGAAATTTGAAGGAAAAATCAATCTGAATGACTCAAATGCAGTGTTTGAATTTGACGGAATAGTCAATATGAATCCCAATCAGGAACAATATCAGTTCCGTTTAAACCTGCAAGGGATCAATCTTCAAAAACTCCATTTTGCAAAAGATGATACAAGAATTGGTTTACTTGCCACCGCAAATCTAAAAGGTGGGACCGTTCCTAAAATTAACGGAAAGGCGGACATCACAAACATCTATATTACGCATAACGGAAAAACGTACAAACTCGATTCCTTTATGATAAATGCCATAAACGGACCTAAAAAAAATGAATTAACTATCAACAGTGCACTTGCTGATTTAAAATATACAGGGGACATCTTTCCGTCTGACCTCCCGGCAAGGCTTATGCTATTTATTAATCATTATTTTTCGTTTTCAAGTCAAATACCGAAAAATAGGACACCCAAATCCGGGCATTTTGATATAGATATACAACTGCACAATCCTCCCATTCTTTCAGAAGTATTTCTTCCTCAATTGAAAGAATTCGATCCAGGAATCATTCACGGAAGTTTTGATAGTCAAAATAATGAATTAAAACTGGATGCAACCATGCATAAAATAGTTTATGGCACTACAGAATTGAACAACTTTGTCCTGGCAGTAAATTCGGACGTGAATGCCTTAAACTACAAAATTTCCAGCAGCTCTGTTTCTAACATACAAATCAATTTTGACAACATATTGGTGGAAGGTAAGCTTGCAGATCAACGTATACTTGCCAACGTTTCTTCCATTGATAAGGCGCAAAATAAAAAGCTTTTGGTTCACTCTCAGATTGTAATGGATAAAGCCAACTACAAGATTACACTCGATCCAAAAAAATTCTACCTGATGGATAGTCGTTGGGATCTCGCAGCGGATAATTATATTGAAGTCGGAAAACCCGGATTTATAATCCATCATTTTGACATCAGTAAGGCTGGAAGTCAAAGTCAAGTCAATATTTCCTCGGTGCACAATCAGTTCAAGGACGATATAAGTCTTGTCCTCAAAAATTTCAAAATAGATGACGTTTCCAGAATCATTCAGAAAGATACCAATCTCGTAAAAGGAAACGTTGATGGAAATGTGTTGCTTAAGAGCATAAACAATACATATGGTATCATCGCTGATGCTCAAATAAGCAACCTGTTTCTTCGTGAAGTTCCCATTGGAAATTTATCGGTGAAGGCAAAGAACCCTACAGTTGGAAGATTTGATATAGATGTTAAATTATCCGGCGCGGATAACAATCTTACTGCAAATGGTAATTTCGTTCCAAACGGTGGCGAACACTCCATCCATATCAAAACCGCTATTCAATCGCTTTCAATGAACACGGTCAAAGCGTTTTCATTTGGCCAAATTGCAGAAACGTCTGGAAGTCTTACCGGCGATTTTTTAATTGAAGGTAGTATAACCGCTCCAGAAGTGACCGGTGAAATAATTTTCAACAATGCTTTTATCAAACCAGCCATACTAAATAACCAGTTTGAATTAAAACATGAAACGGTTCAATTAAGAAAAGATGGAATCTATTTTAATTCTTTTACCATTTTAGATTCTAAACAGCATACCGCTAAAATAGATGGTGCTATTCAGATGAAAACTTTTAAGGACTTCCTTTTTGCCTTACAGGTAAATACACAGGACTTTTTGTTATTCAACACAACAGCGAAGGACAATAAAGAATATTACGGCAAGATGATTCTTGACAGTAAAATAGACATCCAAGGGCCAATGTCGCTTCCGGTTGTCAATGCCAGAATAAAAATAAAAAAAGAATCATCCTTTACCTTTGCCGTCCCTGAAGAGAAGCTTACCACGGATAAAGGAGAAGAAGTCGTGGAATTTGAAGATTCATTAAAACAGAACTCAATTCTTTACAAAGCATCAAAAAAAGAAACGCAAAAATTAGCTTTGACAGGTGTTGATCTTTCCTCCATAATTGAAATAGATAAGCAAGCAACCCTACGTCTATTGATGGATCCATCATCGACTGATTCACTGGTTGTTAAAGGTGATGCAGCTTTAAGTTTTGATATAGATCGCAGTGGAAAAATGAGTCTGACCGGTGCTTACAATTTAGTGGGCGGCAGTTATCTTGTCTCTTTGGAATCCGTTCTTAAAAGAAAATTTGCAATTGAATCGGGAAGTACAATCAATTGGAATGGAAATCCAATGGATGCCGTTATCTCCATAAATGCAATTTATTCAGTTAGCGCTTCACCCATTGATCTTATTGCGGATCAGATGAATGGTTTGAGCGAAACCGATAAAGATGCTTACAAACAACGTTATCCATTTTTAGTCTATTTGAAACTAAGCGGAAAGATATCACGACCGGACATTAACTTTGAAATACAATTAGCTCCTGAAAATAAAGGGATTTTAGGGGGAGCGGTCAATGCTAAATTGAGCCTGTTGAATGAAGATCCGTCAGCGTTAAACAAACAGGTTTTTGCTTTATTGGTTTTGGGTCGGTTTGTTCAGGAGAATCCATTGCAAACGGAAACGAATACTGTATCATCTACAGCACGTGCCACAGTGGGTAAATTATTATCCGCACAATTAAATCAGTGGAGTTCAAAATTAGCAACTGGAGCAGACTTGAATTTTGATGTTCAATCTTACGATGAATATCAATCAGGACAGGCAGAGGGAAGAACACAAGTGAACATTGGTTTAAAAAAACAACTTTTCAACGATCGGTTGAATGTTCAGGTTGGTGGTGTTGTCGATGTGGAAGGTCAAAGTGCAAAACAAAACTCCGCCAGTGACATAACCAGTGATGTTACTTTGGAATACAAAATAACGAAAGATGGTCGCTATCGCCTGAAAGGTTTCAGACACAATCAATATGAAGGTGCTATTGATGGTCAACTTGTCGAAACAGGAGCGGGCATACAATACGTGCGTGATTTCAACAAATGGAAATACTTTTTCAAAAAACCGGCAAAAAAAAATGATACGATCAATCATAAATAAACTGGGCCTGCTTCTTGTCTGCATTTTTTTTGCAACCTGCAGCAGTACAAAGTATTTGCCCGCTGGAGATAAACTTTATACCGGAGCGGAAATAGAAATAGTATCAGCCAATACTATAAAAAACAAAAAAGCAATAAAAGCGGTTGCAAAAAATGCCATACGTCCGTTACCAAATCAATCGTTTCTAGGTCTACGTCCAAAATTGTGGTTTAATAGCATTAAATTGCTAAACAAGTGGGGGGAGCCGCCTGTCTTGATAAGTCAGGTGAATCCAACCCTTACCTGCACTATCATTGATGCAAAATTTTTCAATATTGGTATCTTCAATAGTTATACCGAATATAAAATCGTTGAAAAGAAACATACGGCAAAAGTAATTTACACCAGTCACATTCATGCACCATATACTGTAAAAGACCTGATCATTTCCATTTCAGATGATAGTATAAACCACATCCTTCTTTCTGATAAAGCAAAGTCATTTCTGATACCCGGTATCGTTTATAATCTTGATCTTTTAAAAACTGAAAGAATACGTATTGATGCATTATTAAAAGACAAAGGATACTTCTATTTTAGTCCTGACTATTTACTTTTTAAGGCAGATACTTCAGAAGCGAAACAAACAATCTCTTTCAGACTCACTTTAAAAGACAGCATACCCAAAAACGCCCTTAGAATATATCGCATTGGCAAAGTGTACCTCAATCAAAATTATTCTTTAACTGCAAATTTGGACAAAGAAACAGAAAACACAATTAAACCCGGCATTATTTTAAGATCCATTTACTTAAGGAAAGGGGAAACCTATTCCAGAAAGGACCATGACAGAACCCTAAACCGTTTAATGTCAATGGGTAATTTTAAATTTGTGAGCATAAAATTCACAAACAGTGACACCATCATTCCAGGATTTTTGGATGTAACCATTTTATTGACACCCCTGACAAAGCGCTCGTTCAGGGCCGAATTTGATTTTATATCAAAATCAAACAACTTTATGGGACCACAAATGAACTTAAACTATGTGAACAGAAACACCTTCCAAGGAGCCGAATTGCTAAATCTGAATTTAGCAGGTTCATTTGAAGCGCAATTCGGCAAAACTAATTTATTTTCTTATTCTCTGGCCCCGCAAGCCGAGTTGTATTTTCCGGATATTATGATTCCTTTTAAAATAATAAGGACAAATGGCCTGTACACACCCAAAACACGTTTTTCACTTTCTTATAACTATACAAGAAGAGTCAATTATTTTGATATGAGCACCCTTCAATTCATTTATGGATATAAATGGAAGGATAATATTTTAAAAGAACAGACATTAAATCCAATTATGGTAAGTTATGCTTCCATTACAAATAGTTCGGCTAAGTTTCAGGAATTGCTGGTTGCCAACCCTTTCCTTAAAAAAAGTTATGAAGAACAATTTATAGCAGGAGGAAGTTATTCATTCACTTACAATGAGCAGGTCGGACCGGAAAAGAAAATGCAATATTTTTTTCAATTGAACACAGAAACTGCAGGAAATACTTTTTCATTGGTAAAATCAATTGCCGGGGATAAAATTTCGTCGGGTTATCCCTCTAAAGTGTTTGGCTCAATCTATTCACAATATGCAAAGCTGAGTATTGAAGGCCGTGGTTATTACAATTTCATAAATAAAAACAAAATAGCTCTAAGAATTTTTGCAGGAATAGCCAAACCATATGGAAACTCTTCCGTTTTACCTTACAGTAAACAATTTTTCAGTGGTGGACCTAACAGTCTTCGTGCTTTCCCTATTAATTCTGTTGGTCCCGGAACATATCAACAATCTACGGATAACAGTGGACTGTTACAATTGGGGGGTGATTTGAAACTGGAAACAAACGCAGAATACCGCTTTAATATCATTCGTTATTTCAAAGGTGCATTATTTGTAGATGCAGGGAATATCTGGTTACTGGAATCAAGCCCCACCCTTTCGGTCAACCCTTTTTCATTTTCAAAATTTGCGGATGAAATTGCTGTCGGAGCAGGAATAGGATTAAGGGTTGATTTGAACTTTTTCATATTACGATTCGATCTTGCCACACCTTTAAGAAAACCATGGCTTGAGGCAAATCAACGGTGGGTGATTAATCAAATTAACTTTGAAAATCATTCATGGAGAAAAGACAACCTTGTTCTAAATGTTGCGATCGGATATCCTTTTTAGATCTTTATATTATTTAACTTCATAAAAAAATCAGAAAAATGAAAAAAATTGAAAAAGTATTAATTGCACTGGATTATGATCAAAGCGCAAAAAAAGTAGCAGAAACAGGGTTTGCATTAGTTAAAGCGATGGGGGCCAAAGCCATATTGTTGCATATCATAACGGATCCTGTATATTATGCATCAACAGAATATTCACCGATAATGGGGTTTACAGGCAATATGGATAATTTTCCACTGTCATCGGAGAACACAGAAGAACTAAAAAAAGCAACACGTCATTTCCTGGAGAAATTCAAACAAAATCTCGGTGATGAAACCACTCAAACGCTGGTCAAAGAAGGTGCTTTTTCCGAATCCATATTAAAAGCCGCAACAGAATTGAAAGTGGATATTATTGTTATAGGCACACATAGCCGGAAATGGTTGGAAAATGTACTCATAGGAAGTGTTACTGAGGAAGTTTTACGTCACTCAAATATTCCTTTATTAATCGTTCCAACAAAAAAGCAAGACTAACTTTTATTAAAATATGGTTTTTTTTTATTTTATTTGTATAGTAATGTAAGAAGTTTCTAATGAATCTGGAAAAACAGAAATCGGCGATTGCCATCAAGTTCCCAATAGTCGGTATAGGTGCATCTGCCGGTGGCTTGGAAGCTCTTGAACAATTTTTTGGGAATGTACCTGAAAACTCGGGATTGGCGTATGTAGTTATTCAGCATTTGGATCCCACAAAAAAAGGCATGTTGCCAGAGTTGCTTCAGCGAGCAACAAAAATGAAAGTTTTTGAGGTACAAGATCATATGACTGTAAAGCCAAACTGCGTGTATGTCATTCCACCAAACAAAAGCATGTTCCTGTTAAAGGGTGTTCTTTACCTGTTTGAGCCAGCGGAAGAGAGAGGTTTGCGTCTACCGGTCGATTTTTTTTTACGTTCGCTGGCAGCAGATCAGCAGGAAGAAAGCATTGGAGTCATTCTTTCGGGTATGGGTTCCGATGGCAGTGCCGGAATTCGTGCCATAAAAGAAAAAAGCGGTATTGTAATGGTTCAGGACCCAACATCAGCAAAATTCGACAGCATGCCTCGCAATGCCGTTGATTCTGTATCTGTTGATATAGTGGCTCCAGCCAACGAGTTGCCGTCAAAGCTCCTTGCTTTCCTTAAACGAATCCCTGTAGTTAAATCAAACATGGAAACTGAAAATAAAGACCAAAGTGCCCTTGAAAAAATCATCATTCTACTGCGAGTCCGTACCGGCAATGACTTTTCGTTATACAAAAAGAACACGATGTATCGCCGCATAGAAAGACGTATGGGCGTTCATAAAATAGACAAGATTGTTTCATACATACACTTTTTACAAGAAAATCCAAAGGAAGTCGACATCCTTTTTAAAGAACTGCTCATTGGTGTTACAAGCTTTTTTCGCGATACAGCCGTATGGGAAAAGCTTGAAGAAACCGTTATTCCAAATATCATTGCCAGTCACAAAGATGGTTCCATCTTACGGGCATGGATTCCTGGGTGTTCTACTGGCGAAGAGGCCTACTCTCTGGCCATCATTTTTAAAGAAGCCCTTGAAAAAATAAATTCCCATAGTGACATTTCCTTACAAATATTTGCCACCGATCTTGATAATGAAGCTATTGAGATAGCCAGAAAAGGTCAGTTTCCTGCAAATATTCTGGCCGATATATCTCCGGATCGATTGACTCGTTTTTTTTCACCAATAGACGAAGGTTATCGCATCAATTCTGAAATCAGGGAAATGATTATCTTTGCCCAGCACAACATTATCATGCACCCACCCTTTATCAAGATTGATATACTTTCATGTCGCAATTTGCTGATATACATGGATTCCGAGTTGCAAAAAAAATTAATTAGTTTGTTTTACTACAGTATTAATCCGGGAGGAATCATGATACTTGGCAGTGCTGAAACGCTTGGAACACAGAGTTATCTTTTTACGCTGGTAAATATTAAACTGAAAATTTACAAACGATCCTTGACAGATCTGACTTCTGAGTTATACGATTTTCCTTCTTCATTTTCGCTACCTAAAACAGACAATACTGAACCACAAAAAATAGACCAACCGGCCCAAAACATTGAAACACTTGCCAATCAATTACTCTTGCAAAACTTTTCGCCTCCAGGTGTCCTGGTAAACGAAAATGGCGACATCATTTACATTAGCGGACGGACGGGAAAATATCTGGAACCGGCAGTAGGTAAGGCAAACCTGAATATTTTTGCCATGTTACGCGAAGGTTTGCGCAACGATTTCCCCAATGCCTTCCATAAGGCTCTAACGCTAAAAGAAACAGTCGTTTTGCACAACCTTAAAGTAGGAACAGACTGTGGAACGCAAATCATCAATGTTACTTTTCAATGGATTAACAAACCAAAGCCTTTAAACGGTATGATTATGATTATATTCAGTGACATACCTGATAATTCAGACATCCAGCCGCCGGCAAATGTCGGAAAGAAAACTTCAATAAACAAGAATCAATTGAAGTTGGAAGAAGAGCTGAAGCAGGCACGCGAAGAAGTCCAAAGCACGATTGAGGAAATGCAAACTTCACAAGAAGAGCTAAAATCGACCAATGAGGAATTGCAATCCACCAATGAAGAATTGCAATCCACCAATGAAGAGCTGACGACATCAAAAGAAGAGATGCAAAGCATGAATGAAGAACTTCAAACGGTAAATGCTGAATTGCAATCCAAGGTGGATGATTTTTCGTTGGTGAATAATGATATGAAAAATCTGCTCAACAGTACCGATATTGCAACATTGTTTCTCGACAAAGATTTAAATATCCGCCGATATACCAATGAAGCAACTAAAATTTTTAAATTGATTAAAACCGATATAGGCCGGCCCTTTACCGACCAGGTTTCCGATCTGATATACCCTGAATTGGTTACCGATGCGCTTGAAGTATTACGGACACTCATGTTCATCGAAAAACAAATTCCGACCAAAGATGGGCGGTGGTTCTCCATCCGCATTATGCCCTATCGCACCTATGATAACAGAATTGACGGCCTGGTTATCACTTTTGTAAACCATTCGGATATTAAACAAGTAGAAATAAAATTGCAAGAGACAGAGCAAATCTATCTTTTGCTGTTAAATGTATCCTCCAATGTCATCCTACGATTATCATCAGACTTAAAAATTTTGGAGTATAATGCCGAAGCAGAAAATAAATTCGGCATAAAACTCAAGGATGCAATCAATCAAAACTTTATTCAGATGCTTGTTCCTGAACCCGAACAAAAGAAGGTTGAAAAAGGATTGAAGGAACTACTGAATAGCGGACGGAAATCCAAATATAAAATGAAATTGATGATAACCGGAGGCAATATTGTCCAAGCAGAATGGTCTATAAATATTCTGCTCAATAAACAACAGCTATCCATAGGAATGATTATATTAACTAATAATACAAATATCTCATGAATTACGAAGAAACGGATTTAACAGATGCACAAATATTGCGGATGAAAGCCGAAGAAAGATTGAAAGATAATCAAAAAACAAGTATGCCTGTTTTAGAAGCAGACGAGAAAAGACTTCTTCACGAGCTGCAGGTACACCAAATAGAGTTGGAGTTGCAAAACGAAGAATTGCGTAGGGCAAATGAAATGGCTGAAACGGCTCTTCGGAAATTCACAATACTGTACGATCTTGCTCCAATGGGTTATTTTATACTCAATGAGGAAGGCACTATTGAAGAATTAAATTTCACAGGTGCCAATATTCTTCACGATAAACGTATCAGCTTGTTGAACAGCAACTTTAAATTATTCGTTTCCGAAGATTCTTTGCCTGAATTTAACGACTTTTTCAGAAAAGTTTTTATCAGTAACTCCAAAGAATCATGCGAATTGATGCTTGGTTATGGTAACAACCCGCCTTGCCCGGTTTATATGGAAGGTGTTATCGCCGATGATGAATGGAAATGCTTTTTATCCGTACTTGATCTTTCAGACTTCAAAAAGCAGAACAAAGCTAAATAATAGTACTTATTTCGGTAAATATGTAAATTATATAACTCTTTGCTAACAATTTGTAACACATTCTGACTCCAAAGTATCTATTTTTAACTTCTACAATATACATGCTGAAGAATGAAAGAAAATCCTTTGAAAAAACCCGGAATGTATGGAGAAAAATAAAATTTCCTTCAATGCGGAACTGTTGCAACAAGTAGAAGCTATTTTTTGCTCCAATTATGATTTGGATATCGATCTGGATGGCAAAGACAGTATTTCCAATTTGTTACAGCAGATTGAATCACTGAAAGATGAGATTATAAATCTAAAAAAATGAGAGATATAATCCAAACCCATCCTGAGCGCATAATTTTATTAAAGTACCTTACACTATGTCTTTCCATTTTATTGGTAAATTCTTTTATAACACCCATTTGGGGACAACAGCCAACATTTAAGGAAAAGTCCATGGTACAAAATTTCTATGTGATCAATCATCAGCAATACTACTGGTTTTCTTCGCATAAAAAAATAAAAAAAGCGACCGAATGGTTAGCCTTCATCAAATCATCTGAAGACCAACAGTTCTCTTCTGAAAAACTCCAGAATACGGAGATTCAAGCTGCTTTGAACAGCAAAAGCCCTATTGATAGTACCTATAAAAAAAAATTGATTGGCAGATTACGGATATTGTCCTGAATTTCATAAAAACCCTGCAACAAGGAAATATCTATTTTAATTATGATGAAGTCAGTACTCAACGTGATTCAATCTATATCAACCAGTTATTACATTTAAAATCTTGGGAACGAGTTTCAAAAACCGTTAAAGAACTCGATTGTAAAGATCCTGATTATATGGTATTGAAAAAATACGTCCATAATTCTATTTCTTCGAAAGATACCATAAAATATAAAAAAGCCCTTCTTGCCATGAACTACCGAAGATATTTCAGCATAAACCATCCTTCAGAATATATTATTGTCAATATTCCAGCTGCTCAGGCCGACTATTATAAGAATAATTCATTACTGATAAATATGCGCATTGTAGCAGGAAAAGAAAAAAGACAAACGCCAACCATAGCATCCTATATAACAGATATCACAACTTTCCCATATTGGAATGTGCCCCATTCCATTGGCGTCAAAGAAATCCTTCCCAAAGTGCAAAAGGATGATAATTATCTGGAACAGGAAAATTTTGATGTAGTGGATGCGAAAGGAAATATAATAGAAGAATCAGAATTGAATTGGAAAGACTATAACGAAAAGAACTTCCCATATTTCTTTCGTCAATCTACCGGAGCAGATAACGCCTTGGGCGTTTTAAAATTTAATTTTAAAAACCCCTACAGCATTTTTCTCCATGCAACAAGCTGGCAAGGCGTTTTCAAAAAAGATGATCGATTTTTAAGTCATGGATGCGTTCGGTTAGAAAAGCCGTTTGAGCTTGCCAAGGCTTTACTCAAAAATAAAATCAACATAAAAGAACTTAAAAACAGCAAAGCTGACACACCATCAAATACGATAACTTTATCCCACAAGATACCGGTCTTCATTATTTATATGCCAGTAGCTATTGCTGGTCAAAATGTTTATTTTCTTAAAGATGTTTATGGATTAATTCAATAAATAGAAAAAAATATGAAAGCAATCAACAAAAATTTAATACTGTTTCTAACAATCCTATTAGCAACAGTCATTTATCCGAAACAAGTAGATGCACAACAATCAAATGTCAGTTTTCAGGTTTTTTATGATCAATTGAGTCCATACGGACAATGGATAAACAATGCCACTTTTGGCGATATTTGGTATCCGAATGTCGAATCCGGCTTTGTTCCCTATTCAACTGGAGGTCATTGGGTTTTGACGGACTACGGCTGGACATGGCTCTCTGATTATGAATGGGGATGGGCACCTTTTCATTATGGACGTTGGGATTATGACAGCGATAATAATTGGTTCTGGGTTCCAGATACGGAATGGGGCCCATCCTGGGTAAGCTGGAGAAGGGCCAATGGATATTATGGTTGGACACCAATGGCACCGGGTATCAGCATCAGTCTCAGTTTTAGCAGACCATACAATGATCCCCATGATCATTGGAATTTCGTTAGAGAAAGAGATTTTCAAAG
>Ga0302288_1000347_pt1 | contig 38973 bp, 28 predicted proteins | sample III_Fen_N1_1_FD_194549 | JGI IMG/M metagenome (GOLD analysis project Ga0302288, IMG submission 194549) | Peat permafrost microbial communities from Stordalen Mire near Abisko, Sweden - III_Fen_N1_1 | ecosystem: Environmental > Terrestrial > Soil > Wetlands > Permafrost | place: Sweden: Abisko...
AGGCATTTTGGCTATCATGATTTAAAGCATCATCGGTAACATTTGCCAAGACATATAAGTTTGTATTATCCCATAATGCTTTAAAACTTCCCGACAAATCGGCTGCATTGGTAACCGTACCTGAAAGTAGTTTAGTTGCAGAACCAGCTATTACGCTAGCATTAGTCCATGCTGCATCAACAGTTCCGTCGATAGTAATTGGCGTTGCTACTTTATAAATTTTAAATGTACTTACTACATTAATTGTCACGGCCGAAGATGTAGCTTTATTTGATGTATTATCGGTTGCAACAGCAGTAATTGAATATGTTCCAGCTGCTACATTTGACCAAGTTACTGTATAAGGAGATGCAGTTGCTGTTCCAATTAATGTTGTTCCATTATAGAATTCAACTTTTGAAATTGTACCAGTAGTTGTTGTAGCTGTTGCCGTTAAGGTTATTGAACTTGCTGGTGCACCATAGCTTGCATTACTTGCAGGTGCTGTAATAGAAACAGATGGTCCATTAGCACAAGCTCCAAAAGGTGCTGGAGCAGGACAACAAGCTAAAGATGTAAGTCCATTAAAAAACGATTTCAACCATGTAAATGCTGGTCGATCGTTTCCATTTGCATATTGAATACCTGAATCGGTACCTCCTGCTCCTGAAGTACCATTTCCATTTATCCAAGTTGTTCCTTGAATATATCCCCAAATTGTAATACCAGCAACATGTGGATGGTTCCATGCTACAGTTATCAAATCTGTATATACTTGTTGTTGTTTGGCTTCGGTTGTAGCAGCTTGATCAAATTCAGTAATATGTGCTGGCAGTCCTGTTTTAGTCCATATTTCATCAAGATATGATTTAAAATTTGCTATTGTAAGATTATCAATTCCATGGCATTGAAGACCTACTCCATCAATTAAATTTTTCTTCCCATCAGTAATATTAGGTGCATTTTTTACCGCATTTGCCATTGCAAGATAAGGTGCACGACAACTGTTCCAGTTCATTTCGGTATTATATTCATTTATAAGTAATATGGCATCGGGGAAAGCTTTTCTTGCAAGCTGAAAGGGCCATATTATCCAACCATACTGATTATTTTTATCGTTAGCATTTGCAGGTTCAGCCTGATATCCAGCTGTTAGTGCTGCTTTATAATTTGTTGACAAAGCTGTATTAACTGGCTCATTTACTACATCAATCAGACTTAATCCACCCATCGATGCATAATGACTTGCAGTAGCAGTTATGTATTTTTGGACTTCTGCCTGAATTGTAGCAACACTAGCAGATCCAACCCAATTTGGAGTTTGACTACCCCATACAAAGTTATGATATTTAAATAATCCATTATTGTTTTTTGCCCAGTTATAGGCAATATCTGAAGTTGAAAAATTGAATGATCCTTGAGTTCCCTCAACTGAACCCCATTTTGAACCATTCTCGGATGTTGTTTGATTCCATAATGTTGTATAATTACTTGGTACACTTCCTGATATAATATTTCCAAGATACTTTCCTTTACATTTCCCAATTTGAGCGTAAGTAGTTAGAATGCTTAAACATACTAACATTAAAATTGAAATTACTTTTTTCATAATTATTATTTTTAATTGTTTATCCATACACTCAAACACTTACTTAGCAAATGTATTTTAATATTTAGTTGAACACCATGCAAAATTGATTCATTCATATGGTAAAAAAGTGAAACAATTATTTAAATATTTAATTTAACTTAAAATTAATCTCATTATAACGCCTAACATTTAAATGAACATATAATCTCTTAAAACAAACAGAACATTAGATTAAATACTAACGAGCAATCCAATCTAATGTACAAGGAGCTGTAATATTTATCAAATATCCTTGTCCCCATTGAACCGTTTTTAATGAATTTAAAGCTGGTATATTAGCAGATGAATAAAATGAATCTTGATTTTTAACCGTTTCTACATTACTCCAAATACTAGATAATGCAGATTGTAAAGTAGTACTTCCTGTAAGTGGACAACCTACAAAATTCCAGCCGATGTTAAGTGAAATAGGATTATTTGAGAATAATTCAACAATAACTTCTATTGTAGCTCTTGTACTTTCACACGAATTTACTGTTTGAGATACATAATAATATGTTGTGCCAACAGTTGTTGTAATTGGTGTAGGAGCCACTGTTAATGCTGTTCCACCAGTTAAAACACTATACCATTTTAAAGATGTTCCTATAGCGTATAATGCAGTTGCAGTAGCATTTTGCACATAATAGACAGGCGATATTACCGTTGGCGATGCTGGGCTAGGATTAACATTAACAATAACAGAACTCGTTGCATAACAACCAGCAGTATTTGTTCCTGTAACATAAAATGTGCTCGACATATTAGGCGAAACTGTTGTTGAAGCTGAATTTACAGTATTGCTCCATGTATAACTCGACCCTCCTGTTGCATTTAAAACCGTTGAAATTCCACTACAAACAGATAAGGTTGATCCGGCAGATATTGTTGGATTAGCATTTACAACTACTGCTATACTAGCCCTAGCACTTTCTGTTCCAGATAATGTTTGAGAAACATAATATGTTGTTGTACCAACACTAGTTGTAGACGGTATTGGTGTTGCAGTTAAAGCAGTTCCAGCTGTTGCTACAGTGTACCATTTTAAAGCTGTGCCCGTTGCCGTTAAAGCCGTAGCAGTAGCATTTTGACAATAATTAACAGAACTTGTAACCGTCGGAGCTGGCGTTGATATTAAAACATCCATTAATTTACCTGTTCCAAATATAGAAGCATCTTGCCAAGCATTGTCGGAAGCAGCATTCCACGACAGTTTACCATCTCTTGTTCCATTGTCATCATCGTCATTTATCATAAAATCGATACCAACTAATTGATTTAGAGCGGGTGTTCCTTGCAAAGTAGACCAAGGTATTTGCGCTTCAATAATATAACCACCTGTTTTTGCTATAGCTTTATAAGTAATTCCAGTTACAGAACGACCAGAAGGTAATGAACCTATCGTAGTACCATCATTCCAACCAAAAGAATATTGCACATCATTAGCGCCATAAGTTGTAGCTTTATCGTTATTTATATCAACATAAAGTTCTATTCCATCATCATCATAAGCGTTTGTACTTTCATTAACTAATGTTTCATCATTTACATCTGCATAAATATATAAGTTTGTATTATCCCATAATGCTTTTAAACTTCCAGAAAGATCAGCAGCATTTGTAACTGCTCCTGATAATAATTTTGTTGCATTTACAGGAATTACACTCGCATCATTCCAAACTGCATCGGCTGTTCCGTCAATAATTATTGCTGTTCCTGTTTTATATATTTTATATGTAGATGCTACTGATATTATTGCTGCAGAGGATGTACCAGACGCGCCATTATTATCGGTTGCTATAGCTGTTATAGAATAACTACCATCAGGAACATTAGTCCATGAAAAAGTATAGGGAGTAGTTGTTGATGTTCCTATTTTTGTTGTTCCTTGATAAAAATCCACTTTCGAAATTGTGGTTCCTGCTAATGGAGTTACCGTTGCAGATATAGTTACCGTTGCTGGTGATTCAAAAGAAGCTCCTGCTGTTGGAGCTGTTAAAGTAACTGTAGGTCCCGCTGCAACTGGTTGATATATTTTAAAATTACCAGAACAATTGAGTAATCCCAACAGATAAAGCATACCGTCATAATATCGATATGTTCCAGTTGGAATGCCTGCATTCCATAACTCTTGAACAAATGGAGTTGCTAGGGTTTTATCTGATACTGCAAGACAGGCTGCAGCATTACAAGCAATCAACCCCGTTGAATGATCTCCACCAGGATTTCCTCCATTCCAATCGTAGTGATTAACATAACTAGTTCCTTGATTTTTAAAGAAAGTTAAAAGTTTAGTAACGCCTGTTGGTTGCCATGAGTCTTTTTGAAACCAGTGGTAGTCCACTCCTAAATTCATAACTGCTCGCCAAGCGTCATACATGAATCTATTGGCATTAGAATTATACGAAACTGATTTAGGTGTTCCATCAAAATTACTGTAATCGGCATACAATCCAGAGGTTGAGTTTGATGCGTTTTTCAACAAGGTTCTCGCAGCGTCGGGTGTTTGTGTCCAAAATGAGGTATTGCTTGTACTCCATTTTGCCCACAATTCAAAAAATCCAGGTAAATTGTACGAAGGGTCAGTGAAATTGTATGAATCACCATTTACTCCGAATGTGATTAATTTTGAACTTGTATTAAACAAAAGATCTACACCTCCAGTACCTGTTTGTACCTTTTGAATGGTAGATTGAGCTTCAGCTTCATAGTTAAATATACCTGTGCCATTACCCCACCTATGAGCTGCAAAAAATAATGCTGTAATAAAATATGCTTCGCCATCAGGAGCTGCATTATTATCAATGGCGCTTCCATCTTTGTTTAATTGCCACCTAAAAAATCCATCTAAATTACCAGAAGAATTCTGCATGTATGTTTTAACCCATTTCCATATTTTATTGAATTCAGCCTGTTTGTCGAGCTGAACACAAATCATCAGACCATACGACATACCTTCCGAACGCACATCATTGTTTGCTACGTCAAGTATGTAAGCCATATCGGTTCCAACTTCGTAATACAGCTGTTGGTTCGACGAACCGTGGAAAATTTGTTGAAAAGCGGCTTCAACTTTTGTATTAATTTCAGCATCGGTTTTATTTAAATATTCTTTAAATAAATTTCGATAAACACCGGTATTATATGCACCCGTTTGTGCATTTAATGGCGCAAGCGTTACAAACAAAAATGATATAATAGTAATAGCTTTTAGAAAAGTCAACTTCATAATAATAGTATTTATATTCTTAAAATTAATAACCTAAACTGTTGATAAAACTCAACAAGGATTTATACTTATACAAAAGTATTTTATGATTAAACTAAATACCATAGTAAAATGATTCATTAAACATGTAAAAAAATCTTATCGAAGTTGCATCAATTCTTTAAATTATTGTATTTATGATATTTAAAGAAAAACTTATTAAAACGGAATAAAATTCGAAGTATTTTCATTTTCATTTTTTCTATAACAAGATATTTTGCCGATACGCTTTAGTTTAGTAATTTCGCCATACATTTTTATAGAACATTTTATGGAATACAATTTTAGAGAAATAGAACAAAGTTGGCGTAAATATTGGGCTGAGAACAAAACCTACAGGGTAGATATCGATAAATCGAAACCTAAATATTATGTACTCGATATGTTTCCTTACCCTAGTGGTGCAGGTTTACATGTTGGTCATCCGCTCGGTTACATAGCTAGCGACATCTATTCTCGATACAAACGCATGAAAGGTTTTAACGTATTGCATCCAATGGGATACGATGCATTTGGACTTCCAGCAGAACAATATGCTATTCAAACTGGCCAACATCCTGCCGTTACAACCGAAGAAAATATAACTAGATATCGCGAACAGCTAGATAAAATCGGTTTTTCGTACGATTGGAGTCGTGAAGTTCGAACCTGCGAACCCAACTATTATAAATGGACACAATGGGCATTTATCAAAATGTTCGAACATTGGTTCAACAACGAAACACAAAAAGCTGAACCTATTACTAAACTTGTTTCTCTATTCGAAAAACAAGGAAATTCAGGTGTAAATGCAACAACAAATCAAATCGAAGCATTTTCGGCAAAAGATTGGAACGAATTTACCGATACACAAAAACAAGAAACACTCTTAAACTATCGTCTTGCTTATCAAGCAAATATAATGGTAAACTGGTGCCCAGCATTAGGAACTGTTTTGGCAAATGATGAAGTAAAAGATGGTCTTTCTGTTCGTGGAGGACATCCAGTTGAACAACGAGAAATGAAACAATGGTGCTTGCGGATTTCGGCATACGCTCCTCGCCTACTCGAAGGATTAGATCGTGTAGATTGGAGTGAAAGTATAAAAGAAGTACAACGCAACTGGATTGGCCGTAGCGAAGGTGCCGAAATGAAATTCCCTGTTAAAAACTCAGACATAGTTCTAGATATTTTCACAACTCGTGCAGATACCGTTTTTGGAGTTACCTTTATGGTTCTTGCTCCCGAAAGTAAATTGGTAGAACAACTTACCACAGCCGAACAAAAATTAGCAGTAGAAGCATATCTCGAAGACACAAAAAAACGCACTCAGCGCGAACGAATTGCTGAAGTAAAACGCGTATCTGGTGTTTTCTCTGGAGCTTATGCAATTAATCCATTAACAAACGAAGAAATTCCGGTATGGATTAGCGATTACGTTCTGGCTGGTTACGGAACTGGAGCAATTATGGCAGTACCAGCTCACGATAGTCGCGACTTTGCTTTTGCTCGTCATTTTAATTTGCCAATAACACAAGTTGTTGTTCCAAGTGGTGAAGAAGCTAGTGATACAGCAACATGGAGCGAATCGAAAGACTCGAAAGAAGGAACGATGATTAATTCAGGTTTTATAACTGGATTAAGCGTTCCCGAAGCAATCAAAAAAACGAAAGATTATGTTAAAGAAAAAGGCATAGGGACGGTAAAAGTTAATTTCCGTTTGCGCGATGCAATTTTTAGCCGTCAACGTTATTGGGGCGAACCATTTCCTGTTTATTACAAAGATGGACTTCCAGCTATGCTCGACGAATCTAAATTACCATTAGCACTTCCAGCTGTCGACAAATATTTGCCAACCGAAGATGGTCAACCTCCACTAGGTCGTGCGAAAAACTGGCAAACCGAAGATGGACATCCATTTGAATTAAGCACAATGCCAGGTTTCGCTGGATCAAGCGCATACTATTTGCGTTACATGGATCCTAAAAACGACTCAGCGTTAGTTTCTAAAGATGCTGTTGAATATTGGCAAGATGTTGACCTTTACCTTGGTGGAAACGAACATGCAACTGGTCACCTTATTTATAGTCGTTTTTGGAACAAATTCCTTTTCGACATTGGTTTAACACCTAAAGATGAACCTTTCAAAAAACTAATTAATCAAGGTATGATTCAAGGACGTTCGAACTTTGTATATAGAATAAAAGGAACGAACAAATTTACATCGTATAACCTTCGTAACGAACAAGATACACAAGAAATACATGTTGATGTAAATATCGTAACAAACGACATTCTCGATCTTGAAGCATTTAAAGCTTGGCGTCCCGAATTCAACAATGCAGAATTTATTCTCGAAGATGGAAAATATATTTGCGGTTGGGCGGTTGAGAAAATGTCGAAATCGATGTATAATGTAGTAAATCCAGATTTAATTGTAGAAAAATATGGTGCCGACACTTTGCGAATGTACGAAATGTTCCTTGGCCCATTAGAAATGTCGAAACCTTGGGATACAAGCGGTATCGAAGGTGTTCACAAATTTTTACGTAAACTTTGGAATACATTCTTTACAAACGATGTTTTAACCATTTCTGATACAGAACCAACTGCCGAAGAATTAAAAGTACTCCATAAAACAATTAAGAAAATCACTTTCGATATTGAAGCATTTTCGTTCAACACCTCGATAAGTGCATTTATGATTTGCTTAAATGAATTAGGGAAATGTAATAAACGTGCAATATTAGAACCAATCGTAATATTAATCGCGCCTTTTGCTCCGCATATTGCAGAAGAGTTATGGCATCAACTTGGGCACAAAACAACTGTTTGTGATGCAACATTCCCTATTTTCGAAGAGAAATATTTAGTCGAAAATTCGGTTAAATATCCTGTTTCGTTTAATGGTAAGGTACGTTTCAACTTAGAAGTTGCAGCTGGCACTCCAGCGCCCGAAGTTGAGAAACTAGCAATGAGCGATGAACAAACTGAAAAATGGTTGGAAGGGAAAAAACCTAAAAAGATAATAGTGGTGCCGGGAAAGATCGTAAATATTGTTTTATAAAAATTTAACCTTTAACAAAAAAGCTGTCTATAATATAAATGAAGTGCTACTCAAAAGTTAGATAATAACTTTTAGGGAGCACTTCAAAAGAGACAGCTTTTATATTTACCTACCTAATTATGCTATTTACCGATTTTATATAAATATAGAATTTCGATTGCCGTAGATTTGCTAAAGATTAATAAAATTAAAAAATATGGAAACTAGAAGTTTTATTCGACGAGCAATTATTGGTCTTTTACTCATAGGTGCAGGAGCCCTTTTGCTTGGATTCAATATGAATCTAATACCTAACGAATGGCGTTGCTATATTTTTACACCAAAAATATTCTTAGTATTTTTTGGTATAGCAACAATTACAAAACGCGAACATATATTTTTAGGTACAATTCTTTTAATTGCAGCTGCCCTTCTTTACTTACCAATGTTCACCTGTATTCAAATTGATTTTTCTAAGGTATTTTGGCCAATAATGCTTATCCTTGGAGGTATATTTGTAATAACTCATAGACATTCTAAAAAACATTGTAAGCGAAAAGATTGGAAAAATAGTCGTTGGTATAAATATCATAATGAACAATACGATAATCGTAAATATCGTCAATGGGATAATAAAAACTTCGAAAAATCAGAATCACACGATAATTATATTGAAGATGTTTTGTTTTTTTCTGGTGTTGAGAAAGTTATTGATTCAAAAGCTTATGAAGGTGGACATATTGTTTCTTTCTTTGGTGGACTAAAAATTGATTTAACGAAGGCTGAATTAGCACCAGGTACAAATGTTTTAGAAGTTGTAATTGGTTTTGGTGGTTGTAAATTAATTGTACCTAGTAATTGGAATATAAGAATTGATGCTATTTCAATTTTCGGGGGATTTGTAGATAAAAGAATTATTATTAGCAACGAAAATTCTGATAAAATACTTATTATAAAAGGAGTTGCAATATTTGGTGGTGGAGAAATAACCTCTATTTAAAGAAAGCAATGAACCATCCAATTATATTTAAGCAAACTAACTTATTAATATATTCAGCGTTAAGTATAGCTGTTGGAATTGTTCAATTTATTTTACTTCATTTCTTTTTTAAACTCGATTTAAATGCGTCGGCTGTCGATAGTATAATATACAGTACTATTTTCTCTTTCATAGGCCTTAGTATATGGTTTATGGTTTACTATAACGATATTGAAAAAAACAATATTTGGATATTTTCAATATCTCATTTATTTTCTTCTTCAATTGCTGTTGCAGTATGGATTCTAATAAGTCATTTTTTAGTATCCCTTTTTATTTCTGATAATACAATTTACAACACATTTCTCGACAAATTTCTTTATTTACGAATCGTTCAAGGTTATTTAGGTTATATTATTATCGCACTTTTTTATTATGTTTTAATATTTTACCAAACGAATATAGATAATCGTCAAAGGGAAGAATCTTTTAAAACACTTTTGCGCGATGCAGAATTAAAAAGTTTAAAATCACAAATTAATCCACATTTCTTATTCAATAGTTTAAATTCTATTAGTTCTTTAACAATGTTTGATCCAGAAAAGGCTCAAGCTATGATTATAAAACTATCGGAATATTTACGTTTCTCACTTCAGTTTAAACCCGATGATACTATTACATTTGAAAAAGAAATTGAGAATATTCAACGATATCTCGAAATCGAAAAGATTAGATTTGGGAAGCGTTTAGCTATGAATTTCGAAATCGAAGATGTTTGTAATACCGTTTTTGTTCCAACAATGATTTTGCAACCACTTTTTGAGAATGCAATAAAATACGGAGTACACGAAAATACGGAAGAAACCCTTATTTCTGTAAAAGCAAAAAAAGAATCAAATCATATTGCATTTACAATTTCTAATAATTATGATAAAGAATCTGTTGGCTCTAAAGGTCAAGGTATAGGATTATCGAACATAAAAGATAGAATGCAAATAATTTATGGAACAACCGAATTAGTTAAAATAAAGAACGAGAATAGTAGATTTACAGTACATTTATATTTCCCACAAGTTAATGTATTATCTTAAATTTTATTACGATGATTTCAGCAATTATACTCGACGACGAAGAACTAGCTCGTCAAATAACAAGAAAATATCTTGAAGTTTTTCCACAAATAGAAATTGTTGCCGAATGTGCAGATGGTTTTGATGGCATAAAAGCTATTCAACAACACAAACCTCAACTACTGTTTTTAGACATTAAAATGCCAAAACTCGATGGCTTCGAAGTATTAGAATTAATAGATTCGAAACCCGAAGTTATTTTCACAACAGCTCACGATGAATTTGCGATTAAAGCATTTGAACGAAATGCTGTTGATTATTTAATGAAACCCTTTTCTCGCGAACGTTTTGCAACAGCACTTAATAAGGCAATAGCTCGAATCGAATCGAATAGTAAAGCACCTGCTAAAATCGACGAAGCTCGTGAACAAATAAATACAGAAACACTAAATAGAATTGTTATTAGAAATGGTTCAAACATCAAAATAGTTCCTATCGATTCTGTACAATATATCGAAGCACAAGATGATTATGTTATGATATATACCAGCGAGGGTAAATATCTTAAACAACAAACCATGAAATATTATGAAACATGTCTCGATCCAGCTTATTTCATAAGAGTTCATCGATCTTACATTGTTAGAATTGAACAAATAAAACAAATAGAACCTTACGAAAAAGATTCGTTCATTGTAAAAACTTTAAGCGGGGCAAAACTTAGCGTAAGTAAAGCCGGTTATAAAAAGCTTAAAGACGTTCTAAATTTTTAATATTCCGTAAATTATATATCTTTGATAAATACAATCAATAGATATACGGATGAGAAAAGTTTATTTACTATTATTAGCGGTTTTAATACATTTCGTTTCTTGCAAACAAGTCGAACAGCCAATTTATCAACTTTCAACTATTGAAACATTATTGGCTGGAAATTACGATGGACAAAAACATGTTGAATATTTAAAATCGCACGGAAATTTTGGAATAGGCACCTTCGATAAACTCGATGGTGAAATGATTTTTTACAAAGGCGAAATATTTAAAGCACAAAGTAATGGAACAGTTTGCGATGCAAAAGAAAATGAAACAACTCCATATGCAACAGTATGTTGGTTTCAACCATCAATTGAATTTTCAATAGCACATTTTTCAACGATAATCGAACTCGATTCGATTATTAAAAAGCAATTACCTAACGATTCATACATTTATGCAATCGAAGTTACAGGTATGTTCGATTCTATTTCGGTTCGATCAGTAAACAAACAAGAAAAACCATATAAACCATTAATAGAAATAGTTAAAACACAAGCAATTTTCTCTAATTATTCAATTCCCGGTGCGCTTATTGGCTTTTATTCGCCATCTACTGTTAAAGAAATAATGGTTAAAGGTATGCATCTTCATTTTCTTAGTGAGGATATGAAAAAGGCTGGACATTTATTAAAAGTTTCAAGTAATAAAAATGTTCATTGTCGAATAGCTGTATATTCTGGAATGCAATTAGATTTATGTAAAGTAAAAAAGTATTCGACAGATTCAAAGCAAATGCAAGCTGACATTGAAAAAGTTGAGAAATAGACCATTTTGAAACTTCCTTAATTAACAGTTTATTCAATATCAACATATTGACATTAAATATTTTGTTTAAATTGCAGAATAATTTTCAAACATATTTTATGATAAGAATCTTATTATCAGCATTTTTAATCTTTTCATATTATATCACATACTCGCAAGATTCTCTTGGGTACTACCACGGCATGGCATCGTATTATGGATTTTCGGGAAGTGGTAATTGTTCGTTTAAACCACCTTCAAAACCTATTTTAACTGCAGCAGTAAATACAAAACAGTACAATAAAGCGTCGTTATGTGGAGCTTGTTTAGAGGTTATTGGCAGTAAAGATACCGTAATAGTTCGTGTCGAAGATCGTTGTCCAGGATGTAAATTTGGAGGAATCGATTTAAGTAAAACTGCTTTTGCAACCATCGACGATATGGCAAAAGGTAGAGTCGAAGTTCGATGGAAAGTGGTTCCCTGTGGCTATCAAAAGTCTATGAAATTATACGTTAAAAAAAGTTATCACGATGGTAGTGCAACAATTCTAGTTGTAAACCATAATACACCAGTAAAAAGTCTTTCAATTTGGAACGACTCTACTTGGATTTCTATAGAAAGAGAAAATCACAATTGTTTTCACGTTAAAAGGAATAAAGATGGATTTACTCGAATCCAAATATCAGATTGGTATGGTAATGAGGTTATTAGCGATAGTTTAGTTCTAACTCCTGGTTCGTATGTTGATTTGAAACAACAGTTTTCAAAATAATTAATTCCAAAAGTTTATTTTAAGTTCTAATAACAGAAACCTTTTATATCATCAAAAGGTACAAGGCTAGAAATTCGTAACATTATGGCAAAGAAATCAGATAGTAAAAGCAAGAGTTCTAATGAAAGATCGAATGTAAAAATATTTGTTCTCGATACTAATATTTTATTACACGATTTTAGAGCAATCTATAATTTTGCAGAAAACGACATTGTGATTCCAATCATTGTGCTCGAAGAGCTTGATAAATTCAAAAAAGGTTCTGATCAAATAAATTTTAATGCACGTGAATTTGTTCGTGAACTCGACAAACTTACCGACGATGATTTATTTGTAACTGGTGTAAAACTTGGTGATGGACGTGGAACGTTACTAATCGACACAAATAGTTCTATTGATGGTCGAGTTCGTGAAGCTTTTTCGGAACGTATACCCGATCATATTATATTAAATACCACAGAACGATATACTGTTAAATTTCCAGAAAGGCGTGTAGTTCTTGTATCGAAAGATGTTAACCTAAGAATGAAAGCTAAATCATTAGGAATACATTCGGAAGATTATGAAAATGATAAAGTAGAAAACATCGACTTTTTCGAAGAAGGTATAAAAGTAATTTCGGGAGTAAATGATGCATTAATTGTAAAACTTTACGAAGATAAAAAAGGCGAAGGTTTACCATTTACCGATTTCAAAATTAAACAACCCGAATCGCACGATTATTTTATAATGAAAAGCGATAAAGGTTCTGTTGTTTGTTATTATAATCCATTTAAAAAGACTGTTACTCGAATAAGCAAAAAGAAAGTTTACGGAATCGAACCTCGGAATTCGGAGCAAATGATTGCTTTACATGCGCTTTCGAATCCAGAAATCGAATTGATTGCATTAACAGGCAAGGCAGGAACAGGAAAAACGTTGCTTGCATTAGCATCGGCAATTCAACAAAACGAATTATACGATCAAGTACTTTTGGCTCGTCCAATGGTATCGCTTGCCGATAAAGACATGGGATTTTTACCTGGAGGTGAAAAAGACAAAATAAAACCATTCATGCAACCATTATTCGATAATTTAACGGTTATTAAACAAGTCTTTAAAAACACAGGTATCGAAGTTCATAACATTGACCAAATGCTAGCAAATCAACATCTATTAATAACTCCATTAGCATACATAAGAGGTAGAAGTTTATCGAAAGTATTCTTTATAATTGATGAATCTCAAAACCTTACACCTCACGAAGTTAAAACGATAATTACACGTGCTGGCGAAGGAACAAAAATCGTATTTACTGGCGATATCCAACAAATTGATTCACCTTATCTCGATTCAATGTCAAATGGCCTTTCGCATATTTCTGAAAGAATGAGAGGACAAGATATGTTTGCACATGTTAATCTTATTAAAGGAGAAAGAAGTCGATTAGCAGATATTGCTAGTTCATTGTTGTAAGAAATTCATTTACATTATAGTCAAAATGCCAAGTTTATGCTTGGCATTTTCTTTTTAATATACGTTCTATTTCATTTACCTTTGCCTCAAATTTATTGCATGATTCAAAAACAAAAAATAGCATTTCATACACTCGGATGCAAACTTAATTATGCTGAAACAGCAACTATTGCATCGTTATTCGATAATAACAAATACGAACAAGTGCCTTTTAGTCATCAAGCCGATGTATATGTTATAAATACATGCTCGGTTACTGAACAAGCAAATAAAAAATGTCGACAAACAATTAATAAAGCTATACGAACATCACCTGATGCAAAAGTAGCTGTAGTTGGATGCTTTGCTCAGCTTAAAGCTCAAGAAATTGGCGAGATGAAAGGTGTATCGTTAGTTCTAGGGACTAAAGAAAAATTCAATATTGTTCAATATTTAGAATCAAATACAAGTCCACTTCCCGATCAAAAAGTACATTCTTGCGAAATCGACGAAGTTACACAATATGCAGGTTCGTTTTCGGTCGAAGGACGCACCCGATCTTTCTTAAAAGTACAAGATGGCTGCGATTATAATTGTTCTTATTGTACAATTCCATTAGCACGAGGTAAAAGCCGAAATCCGAGTATCGATAACATAGTTGAGCAAGCAAAAATAATTGAACAAAAAGAGATTAAAGAAGTTATACTTACAGGAGTAAATATTGGAGAATTTAAAAATTCGAACGGTGAAAAATTCTTCGATTTATTAAAAAGTTTAGAAGCAAATACAAACATTCCACGCTATAGAATTTCATCAATCGAACCAAATTTATTGACCGATGAAATGATCGACTGGATTGCAACTTCGAAGAAGTTTGTTCCACACTTCCATATTCCACTTCAATCGGGAAACAACGATGTACTTCGATTAATGCGACGCCGATATAATAAAGAACTATTTGCACAAAAAATATCGAAGATTTTAAATGTAATGCCACATTGTGGAATTGGAATAGATGTTATAGTTGGAACTCCTGGAGAAACTTCACAATATTTCGAAGATTGTTATTCATTTTTAGAATCGATTGAATTCACATATCTCCATGTTTTTAGCTATTCGCCTCGCGAAAATACTGATGCATTAGCAATTGAACCCAAAGTTCAAGAAAACGAAAAATCTGAAAGAAGTAAAAGATTGCACGAACTTTCTGATAAAAAAACAAAGGCTTTTTACAATAAACATCTTGATGAAACACATTCTGTTTTATTTGAACAAAAGAATAATCAAGGATTTATTCAAGGATTTACAAGTAATTACATAAAAGTTGAACTTCCTTTTTCGAAAAACTTAATAAACGAAATAACAGAAGTTGATTTAATTTCAATTCAACCAAATGGAAATGTTTTAGGCAAAATTAATAGCTAAACGATATGGTATTTGGCATTGCTACAACATCAATAATCCCAATGAGAGCTGAAGCATTTCATCAAAGCGAAATGGTTTCACAAATTCTATTTGGTGAATTATTTACAATTATAGGATGTGTAGAAGATTGGAGCAAAATTAAGCTCGATTTTGATGGTACAGAAGGTTGGATTAACAACAGTATGTTTCAAGATATTTCAGCTGACCTATACAATGAATTAAAACATGCTAAATCAATAATTTTAGATAATATTTCCGATATTGTAATTGGAAATTCATCTCATTCAATGAGAGTAATGCCTGGTAGTGAAATTCACATCAATGGCTTACAATCAAATCAGATGATAATAGGAAATAAAACATTTTCATTAAAACATAGAACAAGTATTCCAATGCGAGGAAATACAAGACATTCGGTATTGTCAAAAGCTCTTGAATATATGAATGCACCTTATTTATGGGGTGGTCGATCTCCTTTTGGAATCGATTGTTCTGGATTTACCCAAATTGTTTATAAATTACATGGAATTGTTTTACCTAGAGAAGTTGAAGATCAATTTTCTGTTGGACGAATAGTTAAAGATTTTAACGAAGCTATGCCGGGAGATTTGGCATTTATGGCAAACGAAAATGGACAAATTTGCCATGTTGGAATTATAATTGAACCAAATAAAATTATACATGCCGATGGATTTATTCGTTTGGCAATGATTGAAAATAAAAATATTTGTAATATTGACTCTGCAACGAATAAATACTCTTTGAGTTATATTCGAAATGTAATTGATTAAATAAATAATGTATGAAGCAAGATTGGAAAGAAAAATTAGGATCGGTTGTATATTCTACAAATCCTAATTTTAAAATCGAAAATGACGAAGACGAACAAGAAGAATCAGTAAATCCTAATCAACAAGATTTACGTGTAATGCTTGATAAAAAATCGCGTGGAGGTAAGGTTGTTACACTTATTACAGGATTTAAAGGCAATAGCAATGAATTAACCGATCTATCAAAATTCATTAAAACAAAATGTGGTGTTGGTGGAACAGCAAAAGATGGTGAGATAATTATTCAAGGCGATTTTCGAGATAAAATACTAGAATTATTACACAATAAAGGATACAAAGCAAAAAAAGCAGGTGGATGATATAATTTTTAATCCCTATTTTTAACTTTATATTATAAAAAACGTAAATTGCATCAAATAGACAGCATGGATGAGAATCTCACATACCAAGATCTTCAACAAAAAGTAAAAGAATTAGAGAAAAAGCTATCGGACTATAAAAAGTTTGGTGCTTCTTACGAAATTTTTTTCGATCATGCTATTGATGCAACCTTCATTGCTGATATAAAAACGGGCTATATAATCGATGCAAATGAAAAAGCTACACAACTTATTGGTTTTAGTGTAGATGAATTAAAGCGATTACGTTTCGTTGACATTCATCCATTCGAAGAGATAGAAAAAGCCAAAGAAGCATTTATTGAGGCTATAAATCAAGAGACCAGCTCTTTTTACGAATTACATATTTTACATCGAAATGGATACAGATTACTTGTAGAAATTGTAAATCGTAAAATGACAACACTCGATGGAGAAGAGTTAATTGTTGGAATAGTTCGCGATTTACGTCAACAACGTCAACGAATTGAGCTATACGAAACTATTTTCGAATCATCGCCTGTAATGTTTTGGTATAAAGATACACAAAACACATTATTAAGACTAAACAAAGCAGCCGCTTTATTCGAAGCAGTAGAACCCCAAGATGTTGAAGGTCGTTCATCTTTCGATTTATATCCAAAAGAACAAGCAGAAGCATCGTATAATGATGACCAAGAAGTTATTAGAACAGGTGTTTCGAAATTGGGAATTGTTGAAAGACATACATCAATTGGAACTGGTGAAACAAAATGGGTTCATGTTGGAAAAGTTCCACTTTCCAATAATGATGGTGAAATAGTTGGAGTTATAGCATTTGCAATTGATATTACAGAACAAAGAAACTCTCAAGAAGCTTTAATTCATAGCGAAGAACGATTTAGAAGAATTACAGAAACAGTTACAGACTACATATTTACCGTTACCGTTGAAGATAATAAGGCAGTTAAAACATATCATGGTCCAGCTTGTTTAGGAGTAACTGGATATACAAGTGAAGAGTTTGAAAACGATGATTCACTTTGGTATGATATGATTGTTGAAGAAGACCGAGCACTTGTTATTGAAAAAACTCGAGAATTATTGCAAGGAAACGATCCTCATCAATTTCAACATCGAATTATAAAAAAAGATGGTTCGATTTGTTGGGTAAGGAACACTCCTGTACTCCATTTTGATAATGATGGGAAATTAACGTCATATGATGGTTTAATTCGAGATATCACATTAATTACAAACAAAGAATTAGAAATAAGAGAACGAGAAGCCCATTGGCGAAGTTTAGTTAAGGTATCTCCAATTGGAATTGGTACATTAAAAGACAAAACGATCTTAGATGTTAACCAAAGTATTTGCGAAATGACTGGTTACGAAAAACACGAACTTGTTGGAAATACAGTTTGGTCGCTCTATTCGTCTGTCGAAGAATACGAAAAACTACTAAATAACCAAAATTGGGTTATAGAAAATTCCGGAACATTTACCGTTGAAACAGAATGGATTAAAAAAGATGGTTCTGTAATGAATGTTCAATATAGTTCAACTGCGATTTTCGAAGGAGATATTAGTAAAGGATTAGTTTTTACAGCATTAGATATAACAAAACGAAAACGAGATGATATTGCACTTCGTGAACGAGAACAAGAACTTAGAATTCAGAATACAAACTATAGCTTAATAAACGAAGAATTAGAAAAGAGTAACAGAAGAATTTCGGAAATCAACACCGAACTACTTGATGCAAAAGAGAAAGCAGAAGAAAGTGATAGATTAAAATCGGCATTTTTAGCAAATATGAGTCACGAAATTCGTACACCAATGAATGGAATAATTGGCTTTGTTGATTTATTAAAAGAACCCGATTTAACTCCCGAAGAATATGTAGAATATCTAGATATTATAAGTACTTCGGGACAGCAACTTATAAATATAATAAATGATATAATAGATATTTCAAAAATTGAAGCTGGTGAAGTTCGAATTTCAGAAAGAAATTTCAGTGTAAATAATTTATTATCAGAAATAAGTTCAATCTTTAAACATCAAGCAGAAATTAAAGGAATACAAGTAATTCACGAAGTTTCTCCTTTCGATTTATGGATAAAATCTGATGAGACTAAAATCCGTCAAATAGTTACGAATCTTGTAGGGAATGCATTGAAATTTACATTTAAGGGTTCGGTAAATGTTGGCTACGAGAATAAAGGAGCATTCATCGAATTCTACGTAAAAGACTCTGGGATAGGAATCCCCGAAGATTTTCACGAATCGGTATTTGAACGATTTCGCCAAGTAGAAGCAAGTTTAACAAAGAAAGCTGGAGGTACTGGTTTAGGCCTTTCAATATGTAAAGCACTCGTTGGAATTTTAGGAGGATCCATTTGGTTAACATCGAAACTAAATGAAGGAACAACATTTAAATTTACAATACCAGTAATTCCAGGAACGCAAACGATTAAAGAAACAGTTGAACCAACAAAAATATCGCTCGATTGGAGCAATCGTGAAATAATAGTTGCAGAAGACGAAGAAACTAATTTTATCTATTTAAAAAAAATATTAGAAAACACAAATCTAATTGTATATAGAGCAAAAAATGGTGCTGAATGTCTCGATTTACTTTCAACATACCCACAAGTAACCCTTGTCTTAATGGACATTAAGATGCCAGTAATGGATGGATATGAAGCAACTCGCATTATAAAACAAACCAGACCTAATGTAAAAGTTATTGCTCAAACAGCTTACGCATTAGCTAACGACAGAGAAAATGTAAAACAAGCAGGTTGCGACGACTACATAGCAAAACCTATTGATAAAGAGCATCTTTACTCAATAATAAAGAAGTACCTATAAATATCTTTCCTTAAAATACATATCTAAGCACAGGCTTAATACTTTAACAAAAAATATTTTTTGTTTTGTAACAAATTGTTATGAAAAAAATTACTATTTTTGCAACCCAATTAAATAAATATAATGTCTAACCACTAATTAATTAAAAATTAACAACATTCATGAGTAAAAAAGAACAATTTCCAGGAAAAGCTGAAGAGCTTGAGGATGAAAAAGTATTAGTTCAACCAGTTTCTGAAGAAGAAATCGTTGATGAAGAAGAAATTGATGAAACCGAAGATGATGAAGATGATGAAAACATCATAGGTGAATCGGATGATGTAGTAACAAGTATTGTTGTAGAAGCATTATCAAAAAGAGAAGAATTCGATTGGGATCAATACGAATCGGGCAAAAAAAGTCAGGAAGTAATTGCTAAAATTGCAAAATTCACTGAAATTTACGACAAAACCTTATCAACAATCAACGAAAATGAAGTAGTTGCAGGTTATGTTGTAGCAATAACAAAACGCGAAGTAGTTGTAAATATTGGATACAAATCAGATAGTATCGTAAGTATCAACGAATTCCGTTACAATCCAGATTTAAAAATTGGTGACGAAGTAGAAGTATATGTTGAAAGTCAAGAAGACAAAAACGGTCAACTTGTATTATCACACAGAAGAGCTCGTGCACAAAAATCTTGGGAACGTGTTAATAAAGCTCTTGAATTTGATGAAATTATCAAAGGATTTATTAAATGTCGTACAAAAGGTGGTATGATCGTAGATGTATTTGGTGTAGAAGCATTCTTACCAGGTTCTCAAATCGATGTTAAACCAATTCGCGACTATGATGTATATGTTGGAAAAACAATGGAATTCAAAGTTGTTAAAATCAACCATGAATTTAAAAACGTTGTTGTATCTCACAAAGCACTTATCGAAGCAGAACTTGAAGTTCAAAAGAAAGATATTATCTCTAAACTTGAAAAAGGACAAGTTCTTGAAGGAACTGTTAAAAACATCACATCATATGGTGTATTTATTGACCTTGGCGGCGTAGATGGTCTTATCCATATTACTGACCTTTCTTGGGGACGTATTTCTCATCCAGAAGAAATTGTAACGTTAGATCAAAAATTAAACGTTGTAATTTTAGACTTCGATAATGAGAAAAAACGTATCGCTTTAGGTTTAAAACAATTAACTCAACATCCTTGGGATACTTTAGATCAAGAATTAAAAATTGGTGATAAAGTAAAAGGTAAAGTTGTAGTTATTGCAGATTACGGCGCATTTGTTGAAATCGCTACGGGTATCGAAGGATTAATCCACGTTTCTGAAATGTCTTGGTCACAACATTTACGTAGTGCACAAGAATTCCTTAACGTAGGTGATGAAGTTGATGCTGTAGTATTAACATTAGACCGTGACGAAAGAAAAATGTCTTTAGGCATGAAACAACTTCGTCAAGATCCATGGCAAAATACAGAAACTCGTTTTGCAGTTGGAACTAAGCATAAAGCAACCGTTCGTAACTTCACAAACTTTGGTGTATTTGTTGAAATCGAAGAAGGAATTGATGGATTAATTCACATCAGCGACCTTTCTTGGACAAAGAAAATAAAACATCCAAGTGAATTTACATCAATTGGTTCTGAAATCGAAGTTGTAGTTTTAGAAATCGACAAAGAAAACCGTCGTTTAAGCCTAGGACATAAACAATTAGAAGAAAATCCTTGGGATGTATTTGAAACTATCTTTACAGTAGATTCAATTCACGAAGGAACAATTATCGAAATCAACGAGAAAAGTGCAATAGTAGCTTTACCTTATGGTGTTGAAGGAATTACAACGTTAGGTCATTTAGCAAAAGAAGATGGAACATCTGCAAAAGCTGAAGAAAAACTTGACTTCAAAGTAATTGAATTCTCTAAAGAAGGAAAGAAAATTTTTGTATCACACTCTCGCATACACGAAGATTCTAAAAAATCGGAAGTAAAAGCTAAGAAAGCTGCAGCTGCACCTAAAACTACAGCTAAAAAAGCAAAAGATAACTCAGAAAAAACAACTTTTGGTGATATCTCTGGCTTAGCAGATCTTAAAATTGAGATGGATAAAAAATCTGAGAAATCAGAATAATAAAATAATCTAATAAAATATAGTGTAAGTTTTGATTTTATCAAAGCTTACACTATATTTACATTCTGAAAAAAATATTCGGTATGGAATTTAAAATTACAAAAAAAGACAAGTTAACTCTTATTGAAGTTCTTGTTGATAAATTAGACTCTCAGATAGCACCATCTCTAAAATCGGAATTGGTTTTAGTTTCTGGAAACAAAGAGAAAAACATCGTTTTAGATCTTTCTCAATGTCGTTACTGCGATTCGTCTGGTTTAAGTGCAATATTAGTTGCTAACAGACTTTGCAAAAATGCCAATGGTATTTTTGTACTAACAGGGTTACAAACTGCAGTAGAAAGACTTGTTACAATTTCTCAATTAGACACAGTATTAAATATTACAGCTTCTGTTGAAAAAGCTGAAGAACTAGTTGCAAAAGAAGCTAACTAATTCCTTTTGAATTATTTCTTAAATGAAAGGTTCGTTTACCATCTTAGGAAGTAATTCAGCATTACCAACATCAGAACGATTTTCATCCGCCCATGTATTAGAAATGCATGGGCGGATTTTTTTGATTGATTGTGCAGAAGGAACTCAGATTCTTCTTAGGAAAAACAAAATTTCCTTCTCAGCAATCGACAATATCTTTATTACACATTTGCACGGCGATCATTACTTAGGTTTATTTGGTTTACTTTCTTCGTTTAACATGTTAGGAAGAAAAAAAGAAATAAATATATACGGTCCTCAAAAACTGCAAGAAATAATCGATTTCCATAAAAAATTCATTGAAAACGATATGGTTTTCGATATTATATTTCACGAAGTTGACGAAAAATCTGATATTATCTTCGAAGATAAAGTAGTAACAATAAAAGCATTTCCAATGAAACATAGAATTCCTACATTTGGATTCTTATTTCAAGAAAAGCAAAAAGCCCGCAATGTTAAACGCGATTGTATTGCACAATACGATATACCAGTTAAAGAATTAAGAAACATAAAAGAAGGTGCCGATTTTGTCACTTCATCGGGCAAAATTATTGCAAATTCAGAACTAACTCACGAACCTCCAAAACCAATTTCCTTTGCTTTTTGTTCCGACACTAAATACAACGAAGCCATTATACCAATAATAGCAAATGCCGACCTTTTATACCACGAGGCAACATTTACCGAGGAATTTATTGAACGTGCTAAACAAACCTTCCATTCAACAGCAAAACAAGCAGCGACAATAGCACTTAAAGCAAATGTTAAGAAATTAGCTATTGGTCATTTTTCTGCTAGATTTAAAGATACCGTACAACTCGAAAAAGAAGCACAATCTATATTTCCAGAAACAATTGCAGTTTGTGATGGAATGAAATTTATAATTGATTAAGCTATTTATTTTATATAATCCTATATTTTTCTAAAGAAAATATAAAACCAACAATTAGAATAAATTAACATTTCCAATTTAAATGTTTCAGTAATGGCAATTGAAATAATTTACCTAAGTGAGATATATCACCATTTGAAAAATTTAAATATGTGAATCTCGTAGACATAAGCAGGCATTTTGTCAATATTTTTGTAAAAAAGAAAAGATGGGTGGATTGCAGGCTGAAGATATTACTATAAACAATTGGAAACTTTGTGAAAATACAAGTAAATGTTTAAATATTGACTTTTTATATAGTATGAGTAATGAAATTCTATCGTGTTTCGATTTGAAAATTATAACACATACTTTATACAAAAACATAAATAGAATAATTGATGCACCTTATTTTGCATTAGCACAATTTAACGAAGACGATCAAAGTCTAGACTTTTGGGGAATTGAGAGTAATGATGAGCCTTTACGTATAGGCAAAACAGGAATTGAAAATAAGGATTTATGGTCTGTCCATTGTTTTTTAAATCAAGAAGAACTTATTTTCAATAATTGTCCATCTGATAAATCAAAACGCTTTTCTCAATTACTTTTTAAAACAAAAGATAGTCTTCGAAAATCTTTTATCTATTTACCATTAATCTCAAAACAAAAATGTATTGGAATAATAACCATACAAAGTTTTAAAGAGCAAGCTTACGATGAAAATCAAATAAAAATTCTTAAAAGTTTAACCAATTTCATTGCTTTAGCTGTAGATAATGCTGTAGCGTTTTCTAAAATTGAGAAACAAAATCAAGAAATTAAAGAAAAATCGAATTTACTAGAAGCAACAATTCAAAATATATCTGAAATTGTTGAATTAAGAACTTCTGTTATCGAAAATCAAAACAAACAACTTGAAACACTTTCGATTGTAGCTAAAGAAACCAACAATGCAATAATGTTAATGGATGCAGAAGCTAATATTATTTGGATAAATGATTATTTTACAAAACTTTATGGATATAATTATAGTCAATTTATTAAAGCTAGAGGAAATAATATTCGAGAGACTAGTTTTTCTACGGATATAAAATCATTGTTGAATGAATGTCTTACAACAAAGCAAGCTTGTGAATATCAAGCATGTAATATTAAAGAAGATGGATCAAGTATTTGGACACAAACGACACTTACTCCAATTTTAGATAATAATGGAACTATTAGAAATTTAGTAACAGTCGATTCAGATATTACTGATATTATTAATGCTAAAGAAATAATTCAAGATCAAGCTACTGATCTTCGAAATAGCATTCAATATGCAAGTCAAATTCAAAGAGCAATTTTTCCCTCTTTGCAAGATATTAAAAAGTCGTTTACCGATGTTTTTATTCTGTTCAAACCATGTAGCCAAGTAAGTGGAGATTTTTATTGGCATTATTCTGATGAAAATTGGACTTGGATAGTTGCTGCAGATTGCACTGGTCACGGTGTTCCAGCAGCGCTTTTAAGTATATTAGGTATTTCAATCTTAAAAGAAATAAGTAAGCAACAATATTTTAACGATGCAGCTTTAATTCTAACGAAACTTAGAAGTATTTTGAAAGAAACGATTCATCAACATGGTGAAAATCGATATTTAGTCGATGGAATGGATATTGCACTTTGTTTAATCAAAAACGACAACTCTGTCTTGCAATTTGCAGGAGCATATAATCCATTACTATTAATTCGAAATAATGAAGTTATTGAATTTAAAGGAGATAAAATGCCTATAGGAGATTACATAAACGATAAGAAACCATTTACTCTCAATACGATTGACTTAGAACTTGGTGATAAAATTTATATTTTTTCAGATGGTTTTGCATCTCAATTTGGCGGTCCATTTAATAAAAAATATATGAAAAAAAATTTCATTAATTTCTTGAAATACCATCATTCACTTGAAATGAATGTACAAAAAGAATTATTATTAAATGAGCTAAATGAATGGATTAGTGTTAATAATAATAATCAAGTTGATGACATTTTAATTATAGGAATTGAATTATAAAATGTAAACAAAAAGGCGTCTCATTTCTTAAACGCCTTTTCTATAAAATTTACAATTTCAGCGATTCTAAATAAAGTGTATCTGGACTAATATCAAGATCTTCCCCCCAACATACAGTTTTACCATTACCTATAGATACTGTTTAAAATAGTGAAACATCTTTTAACTTTTGAAAAACAGGTAATTTCATCAAAGGCTTTACATCGAATAATCCCTTTTCTCCATTCGTAAAATAGATCAGTAAAATATAATTCTCATTTGCAACAACTTGTGCAACCCGTGGATTCATAAAACTTATTTTAGAGGATCTATTTTAAATATGGATTCACCTTTTACTGCTAAAGACCAATCTGCCATTAAATCTTCTTCATGAATTGTTATCCAAGCTTGAACTAGTTTCATCTTTTTAGAAGGAAGTTCTCCCTCCAAAACTTTACCACTTGGAATTTCAATGATAGCCGTAAATTAACTACATTCAACATGAATATGAGGCATATTATGTTGTTTATTATCGACATAATACATGTAGATAATTATTCCATAAAACATTGATATCGTTGGCATAACATTTCTTTTTTAAGTACAAATATATAACAAAACTAAACCAAAACAAAAAGGCGTCTCATTTCTGAAACGCCTTTTCTATAACTAAAAACTTTGAATTAAAAACTCAAGACTAAATTTATCCCATTATAACTTCAACAAAAACTTCGCCCGAAGTAAATACAGGAACTTTGTTTCCTTGTATTTCTTTTCCGTTAACAACTACTTTTACAACTCCTTTTGATACATGTTTTGGATTTGTAACAGTAATTTTATAGATAGCACCACGGAATTTACGCGTTACTTTTAATCCATCCCATTTGGTTGGAATACATGGATCGATAATTAAACCATCTAATGCTGGACGAACTCCGGCAATCCATTGCGTTCCTGCTACGTAAGTCCACGACGATGTTCCCGATAACCAAGCATTACGTCCCATTCCAAATTGTTTATGCTCGTCGCCAAGAATATTTTGTGGGTAGCAATATGGTTCCGATTCGAATGTATCTAAACTATCGTTTTTCGAAGCTGGATTAATTTGATTATAGTATTGGAATGCATAGTCGCCACGACCTGCAATAGTTTCAGCAATCATAACCCAAGGGTTAGCATGTAAGAAGATACCACCGTTTTCTTTTGCTCCAGGTGGGTATGTCGAAACGCCACCTAATTCTGGATCGAATCCGTTGTATCCAGGTCCACTTAATTTAATTCCGTTTGCAGTATTTAAGTGTGTGCGAACCGAATCTAAAGCTTGGATCATTCTTTCACCTTCGGCAAAACCCGAGATTACTGGCCAAGATTGACCGTTAGTGAATATTTTACCGTGTTTATTGTCTTTCGAACCAAGAGCTTCGCCATTAGGTTTGAAGTAACGTTTCCACCATTCGCCATCCCAAGCATGCTCGTTAACGGCTTTTTTCATTTCATCGTAGTACGATTGTAATGTTTTTTTGTATTCTGTTTCACCTATTACATCGCAAATAGCTAACATTTCGATTAATGCTTTACCAAATAAGTTTGCATTAAACAACGATTCAGAACCTTTTGCTAAGTTGATGGTATCGTTCCAATCGGCAAATCCAAGATGAGGAAGACCGTGTTGACCTCTATCGCCCCAAGTAAATGCAATTGAACGTTTAAGATGTTCCCAAACAGTTCCTTTTTCGCGTTGTTCTAGAGGTAATTTTTTATCGTAAAATGGAATTTCCCATTTCAAGAAATCGAAGTTTCCAGTTTCTTTAATGTATTGAGCTACGGTTTGAACAATCCAAAGGTGGTCGTCGCCATAATAATCTGGTAAATGTGGTTCCTCGCGAGAGTCTCCTTCGTTTGCGTCCATTGTTAATGGGAAGTATTGGTGCATAGCAGAACCATTTGCAAGTTGCACTGAAAGTAAGTTTTCAGCTAATTTGCGAGCTTCTTCTGGCATGTGACTCATTACACCAAGTAAATCTTGCGATGAATCGCGGAATCCAATACCACGTGAACTACCAAATCCTAATTGGTACAAAGATAAGTAACGTGACCAGTTTTTAGTAGTGTGACATTGACGTGGATTGTGAACGTTTATCATTGAGTTGAACGATGCATCGGGAGTTTCGATGTACATTGCTGTTAAGTAGTTATCCCACCAAGTTGCTAAATCGGTAAATGCTTTATCGACATTTGCCAAATTACGATATTTTGTAATTTCTTCTTGAGCTTCTGCTAACGATGCCTTTTGAGTTAATTGAGTACAAGTACGTTCAGTAGCACCATTTGCTAATTTTCCAAATTTAATAAGAAGTGCTGCAACATTATCGCCACGTACACATTCCGAATTCGAAAGTTCAGCATTTTGTAACGAAAGAGGATTTGCAAATGAACCATATTCGTTTTCGCCTAAGAATATACGACGGTCGCCTTCGAACGAAGAAACTGGACGATCGGCAGTAACAAGGTTAACTGCATATTGTTTTTTCATAAATGCATATTGCTCAACAACAAGATGTCCTGTAGCTTCTTTATGAGCATTTACAGTCATTGTTTGAGGAACCCAATCGGCATTTGTTAATTGCATTAAAGCATTAAAGTGTGTAAATTCATACACTGGAATAACATCAACCTCGAGTTCTTTACCCGAAATGTTAGTTATTTTAATATCTTGTAATAATGTTTGAGCTCCTTGAGGAACGAAAATAGTTATTTCGACTTGAACACCAAAAGCTTTTACAACCCATTTTGAATACGAAAGACCAACGTGACATTCGAATGAATCGACTTTTTTAAGTGTTGGTGTTACAAATGGTGAAAATACATTATAAGTACCATCGGCATTTTTAATACGGATATAAACTGTAGAAGCTTTAAAATCCGATTGTGGCATTTGAGCAATATATTTAGTGATTCTGTTTAAAGCTGGGTCACCTTTACATATTATTGAACCACCAGTAATGTCTACCACACCACCAAAGTCTAATGTTCCCACATAGTTAATCCACTTTATAGGTGTTTTTGGATTGGTAACTACGTACTCTTTCTTTGCGTCGTCGAAATATCCGTATTTCATAGATAAATAATTTAAGTTTTTTTATATACTAATTATCATTGTTCCAAAGAATTATTAGACCATTTTTTAATAATCTTATGATTTATTTTGGAGCATACAAAAGTATTTATGTTATTTGAAAAAACAGTAAGAATAATCAAAAACATTTTAGGTTAATGTGTCATTTTTGTTGATTTTTTATATTTTAAGAAATTCATCACTATTTTTATTGAAAAAATACCAAAAAGAGAAATTAAATTAAGCCTAATACTTATTTTGAAATAGCTGATTAAAGACTAATTTTGCAGGACTTTTAAAATGATTTAAAATGATTAGAAAGATTCCTCAATTAAGACCTAATGTATATTATGTAGGTGTTAACGATCGCAAAAAAGAACTATTCGAAAATCTTTGGCCAATTGATAATGGTGTTGCATACAATTCATATCTAATTACCGACGAAAAAACGGCTCTAATAGACACCGTTGATTCCAATATGATTATGAATTATATTGCAGCCGTTCAACAATGTTTAAATGGAAGGACACTCGATTATATTATAATAAACCACATGGAACCAGACCATTGTGGAGGTATTGAATTAATTCAAAAATATTATCCCGAAGTTAAAATAGTTGGGAATAAAAAAACTTTCGAGATTTTAAATAACTTTTATGGTATAAATCAAAACCTAGTAGAAGTAAAAGAAGGCGAAGAAATAAATCTTGGATCTCGTACATTAAAATTTTATATGGCTCCAATGGTTCATTGGCCAGAAGTAATGATGACTTACGACACTAAAGATCAAACGCTTTTTAGTGCCGATGCATTTGGAAGTTTTGGAACATTAGATGGTGGAATTACGGACGAAGAACTTAATTTATCGTTTTACGAAGAAGAATTTATTCGTTACTATTCGAATATTGTAGGTAAATTCTCGAACCCAGTTCAATCAATTCTTAAAAAATTTAAAGGATTGCCAGTAAAGATGGTTGCTTCGACGCATGGACCAATTTTTAAGAAACATGATAATATTTGGAAGCTATTTTCTTTGTATGACAAATTAAGTAAGAATGAAACCGACCAAGGGGTTGTAATTGCATTTGCATCGATGTATGGAAATACCGAAGCAATGGCCGATGTACTTGCTCGTGAATTATCGGAACAAGGAATTATAAATATTAAAGTTTATGATGTTTCGAAAACGCATAACTCTTATATCATAAAAGATATATTTAAATATAAAGGTTTGATTTTAGGCAGTTCGACTTATAACTTAGGTTTGCATCCAAACATGGAAGCATTAGTTTCTAAAATCGAAGATATGGGAATTAAAAATCATGTGTATGGATGTTTTGGAACATACAGTTGGGCAGGTAAAGCAGCAAAAAAACTCGAAGATTTTGGTCACCGAATGAATTGGGATATAGCTGGACCAACCGTTGAAGAAAAAGGAAGCTTAAAAATCGAAAAGTTTTCCGAATGTGTGGCAATGGCTTATGCTATGGCTGAAAAGTTAAAGATGTAAAATCAAAATAAAGAATAAAGAAAACCCCAATTGATATTATATCTTTTGGGGTTTTCTTTTAAACTTATATTCATTTTGATGCTTCGATTAATTGCTTAATATTAAACTTTTTCATTTCCATTAAAGCAGCTGTTACATTCTGTTTTGTTTGTGGATTATTCAGCAATTCAGTCAAAATACTTGGAATTATTTGCCAAGAAATGCCATATTTATCTTTTAGCCAACCACATTGAATTTCTTGGCCATCAGCAGTAAGCTTTTCCCAACATTCATCGATTTCTTCTTGAGTATCGCAAAAATACTGAAACGAGATTGCTTCGCTAAATTGAAATAAGGGACCACCATTTAAAGCCATAAATGGCTGACCATTTATTTGAAATGAAACAGTCCATACCGTTCCTTCTTTTTGTCTATGATGTTCGAAACCTTCTTTTCCGTATCGACTTATATTCAATATCTTAGAATTTCTAAATATTGAAGTATAAAACGTTGCCGCTTCTTCTGCTTGAAAGTCGAACCAAAGGCAAGGAGTTATTTGTTTACTCATATTTAATCTATTTCTCTATCTCTAAAGCCAAGTAAGTAAAGAATACTATCTAAACCAACCGTTGAAATTGCATGCCCTGCCGATTCACGAACAACGGGTTTAGCGTGGAATGCAATTCCTAGTCCTGCGATACTAATCATTGGTAAATCGTTTGCTCCATCGCCAACTGCAATTACTTGTTCTAAGTGAATATCTTCTTTAAATGCTAGCTTTTTCAAAAGTTCAGCCTTCATTTGTCCATCAACAATTTCGCCTATATAATTACCTGTAAGTTTGCCATCTTTAATTTCCAATTCGTTTGCAAACACATAATCGATACCAAGCATGGTTTGCAAATAACGTCCAAAATAGGTAAATCCTCCAGAAAGTATTGCAGTCTTATAACCGTATTTTTTCAAATTACTAATTAAACGATGAGCTCCTTCTGTTAATGGTAGATTACGAGCAATATCATGTAATACATTTTCGTCGATTCCTTTGAGTAAAGCTATTCGTTGACGAAAACTTTCTTTAAAATCTATTTCTCCACGCATTGCAGCTTCTGTAATTTCCGATACTTTTTCTTCGGCATTTGCATATTTTGCAAGTTCAACAATTACTTCGGTTTGAATCAGGGTAGAATCCATATCGAAACATACTAATTTGCGATTTCGACGGAATGCATTATCGTTTTGGAAGGCAATATCTACCTCAACAAGTTTAGAAATATTTAGGAAATCGAGTTTCATTTTATCTTCGTCGATTGGAGTACCTCTAACCGATAATTCGACACATGCACGACGATGACGACCTAATTGTGCTTCGTTAATACTCATACGACCAGTAAGACGTGAAATAAGGTCGATATTTAACCCTTGTTCGCGAATAACATTGGTAACTTGCGCAAGATGTTCTGCCGAAAGTTGACGACCAACTACTGTTACAATCGAACGTTTTTTACCTTGTTCGTGTACCCAATGTTCGTATTCGTCGACTGGAATTGGCTTAAACTTTGCCGAAACTCCCATTTCGTATGAGCGGAATAAAATATCTTTTAAAATAGCAGATGTTTCTGAATCTTCGTGAGCACGAAAAACTATTCCAAGCGATAAATTATTATGAATTACAGCCTGACCAATATCGAGAATCGATGCATTATGTTTTGCTAATATATTAGTCAATGCTAATGTTTGTCCTGGTTTATCTTCGCCAGTAATCGTAACTAAAATTATTTCTTTGGGGTTCGTCATTTTAAAATAATGTTTTACTTAAATTCAACTCCTTTGTCGCTATCAATTCTCATTCATTTCAAGATTTTTCAAAGAAGAAACCCCAACTATTTTCATAATTAGGGTTCACTTATTATTAGCTATTTTGCTTTTGAAACATTTACGCTTTCAACAAAACTATCGAGCAATTTCTTCGAATATTCCTCGATAAAAATAAAGTAATATTTATATTTTAAATCGGATTCTTGTAGTTTAATCCAAGGTTCTATTGGATTATATTTTGCATCTTGAATATTAAATCGAGTAATTTCAACTGTTACTTTCCCATTTTTTATTTCCGTATTAACGGTAAATTTTAAACGGCCATTCGATGGTTGTTCTTTTCCTTCTTTTATTCCAAGTAAATCGCATTCAGCACGACCAGTAATCTTTTGATTTTGAACGCAGTTCTCGCTTTGAATTCGCATGCTTTTATTTTCCGTTTTATACCAATGTACCGAACGTTTGTATAAAGCACTGTCGGGCAATTCCGAGTTAAAACTAATTGAATAATAGACTAATTGCGTTTCTTCCTTTATTGGAATATTTGCCGATGGCATTTTCTTAACTTCGCTCTTTGTTTGAGCAACAAGGCTTAAACCTAAAAAAGAGAGTAAACCGATTGTTAATAGCTTTTTTATCATAATGTTACATTCTAGTTATTTCAGCTCCAATTGCATTTAATCGTTTATCGATATCTTGATAACCTCTATCTATTTGTTCAATATTATGAATGGTACTTGTTCCTTTTGCCGACATTGCTGCTATTAATAACGCAACTCCAGCACGTATATCAGGACTTGTCATATTCGTTGCTTTCAAAGCATTTTTGCGACCTAAACCAATTATTGTTGCACGATGTGGATCGCATAAAATTATTTGGCTTCCCATGTCAATAAGTTTATCAACAAAGAACAGACGACTTTCGAACATCTTTTGATGAATCAATACACTTCCTTTTGCAATGGTTGCAGTTACCAATAGTACACTAAGTAAATCGGGTGTTAAACCTGGCCATGTATGGTCACTTAAAGTTAATATAGAACCATCGATAAAGGTTTCTATTTGGTAAATATCTTGTGATGGAATGTATATATCGTCGTTACGACGTTCCATTTGAATTCCAAGCTTTTTAAATGTATCGGGAATATTTCCAAGATGTTCGTAACCAGTATTTTTAATGGTAATTTCGGAACTTGTCATTGCCGCTAAACCAATAAAACTTCCAACTTCAATCATGTCGGGAAGTAAGGTATGTTCACAACCATTAAGAGAGCTTACACCTTCGATTGTTAAAAGATTCGATGCAACACCCGATATTTTAGCTCCCATGCAATTTAACATCTTGCATAGTTGCTGTACATAAGGTTCGCAAGCAGCATTGTATATAGTGGTAGTTCCTTCTGCTAAAACAGCAGCCATTAGAATATTAGCTGTTCCGGTTACCGAAGCTTCGTCGAGAAGCATATATGCTCCTTTTAGTTTTTTTGCTTCAACCGAAAACCATTTATTGGTATCGTCATAAGTAAAAGTTGCACCTAATTTTTGAAAGCCAGTAAAATGGGTATCTAAACGTCTACGTCCAATTTTATCGCCACCCGGACTAGGAATAAAACCATGCCCAAAACGAGCTAACAATGGACCAATTATCATTATCGATCCGCGTAAACTTGAACTTTGTTCGCGAAATGCTGCAGTTTTAAAAAAGTTAATATTTACTTCTTTAGCATGAAAAACATAATCGGTTTCATTGAGTTGATGTACCTCAACACCCAGATTCATGAGTAATTCAATTAGAACGGTTACATCGCGAATCTTTGGAATATTGCGAATTGTAACAGCTTTATCGGTAAGTAAAACGGCACAAAGAACTTGCAATGCCTCGTTCTTTGCTCCTTGCGGAATTAGTTCTCCTTTAAGATGCTTTCCACCTTTTATTTGAAAAACTCCCATTGCCAACTATTTTGGTCTTCTGTTATTATTATTGTTACTTCCACTACCAGCACCATATTTTTTACGATTATCGTTCCTTTTCGGATTTTTATCGTTTCTGCTATTAGTTATAGGCGCTGTAGGTAACATATTTGGAGCAACATAAATTCTAACCGATGTATCGATTTCGAGTTTACCTTGCGACATTTCAATAAAATCTTTATAGATAATATCGTCATTAACGGTATTCATGTTCCAAGCAATGTATTGCTTTTTCATGTAATTAGCAATGAGTTGAACAAGCCAACGTTTCTCATCACCATCTTCTAATAAAATTGCCTTTTTAATAAGTTCTTCGGTAATTTTACCATAATGACGACGTGCAATTCTGTTTGTGCTATAAACAGGTAAATCGAGTTTACGTCTTGTTTCTGGACGATTTATTGGAAATGGATATTCAATATCGAGCTTATAATTTGTCATTAAAGCCAAATGATCCCATAGTTTTTGTTTAAATTCTTTTACATCACGTTGCGATGGAGTTGGTGTTAAACTTGCCATTACACCTACCAATTCATGAGCAGCCTTTGTGCGACGTTCGCGATCTTCGATATTAACAAGATAATTGGCCATCTTTTGGATATTACGTCCATATTCTGGTAAAATCAACTTCTCTTCTGTGGTGTTGTATTCCATTAAATACATGTACTATATAGTTTTATATGAATATTCTATGCTCAAAAACCTTCTGTTTTTTGTCTATCGTAAGATTTGTGAGGATTTTTCCTGCTACGTTGTTTAGATTACCTAAACCATTTATCTTTTGATTTTCGTTTCTCTTATAAAACGAATAGACTGCTACCTTAATTTTAGCTAATGCAAATGTAATAAAAGTTTTTAATCCACAACAAACTGCTACTGATATTTATAGTCGGGATTTTTACCCAATTTTAGTTATTTATTATCTTCAATTTAGCAAACTTCATTAACAAGGTTTTTGTTCCGTAGTTGCCAAAGTTTATAACTACCCTATCGGAATCTACTTGATCGATAGTTCCAATTCCAAATGTTGCATGTTCAACTTTCAAACCTGCTTGTAAATCGCCGGTATTACTCGATTCAAATGGTTCAGACGACGACGATGGTTGCACTCTTTTAAAATTGGACATTGGAGTCTCCTTTTTGAAACTCGAAAATCTTGCTTGTTCGCTCTTTTCAATAAATGCTTGCTTTGCCATAAACATGCTCGACATTTCGCTTAAATCGAGATATGTTGCATCAATCTCACCAATAAATCGACTTGGCGAACAGTTTGTAAATTTACCCCAATGACGACGTGTTTCGGCATACGAAAGTGTTGCTGTTTTTTCGGCACGAGTTAACGCAACATAGAATAATCGTCGTTCTTCTTCTATATCTTTTTCGCTGCTCATCGACATTTGTGATGGGAACAAATTTTCTTCGATTCCTACTAAGAAACAATGCTTAAATTCCAATCCTTTGGCAGAATGCACGGTCATCAGTGTTACTTTATTATTCGAATCGGTTTCGCTACTAACATCAGTTAGTAAAGCAATTTTCTCAAGATATTGGATTAATCCTTTTTCTTCTTCCTCGTCGTTTTCGGTAAATTCTTTAATCGCGTTTAAAAGCTCTTGAACGTTTTCGTAACGAGTTTGTCCTTCGACCGTTTTTTCCTCGCTCATCAATTTCATGATGCCCGATTTTTCTAAAACATCAATTGCAAATGTATATGCATCAACGGTGTTTAGTGTCTGTCCTAAATTGAAAATGAGGTTGCGAAACGATGCAATTTTGGTACAAGTTCCTTTTGAAATTACTTGCACGCAATCTTCGATTCGACAAACAACTTCCCACAACGGTACATTATTATTTCGAGCAATTTGTGTCATTTTATCGATTGTAGTATCGCCAATTCCACGAGCTGGATAATTAATAATACGCGATAAAGCTTCTTCGTCTTTTTGATTAATTATCAATCGAAAATACGCAACAATGTCTTTAATTTCGGCACGTTGAAAGAACGAAAGTCCACCGTGAATTTTACATGGAACGCGCATTTTATTCAATGCTTCTTCCAACACACGACTTTGTGCGTTTGTTCTATAAAGAATTGCAAAATCGCTAAATGTATCTTTGTTCGTTTTTGTTAAAGCAGCAATTTGCATTGCAATACGGAATCCTTCTTCGGTTTCCGACGAACATTTAAGAACTTTTATTGGGTTTCCTTCTTCGTTTTTAGAAAAGGTGTTTTTAGCAATTTGCGATTTATTCTTTTTAATAATACTATTGGCAGCATCAACAATTATCTGAGTTGATCGATAATTTTGCTCCAATTTATACATCTTGAATTGCGGATAATCGTTCTTGAAATTCAAGATATTTTCGATTTTCGCACCACGAAACGAATAAATACTTTGTGCATCATCGCCAACAACAGTAAGGTTTTGATGACCTTGACTCAAGCGTTTCACAATCAGATATTGCGAGAAGTTGGTATCTTGGTACTCATCGACCAAAATATAATGAAACTTGTCGCGATATTTATCGACAATTGCCGGATTATCGCGAAGTAAAATATTGGTATAGAGCAAAATATCGTCAAAATCCATAGAATCGGCTTGTCTACAACGATTCTGATACACTTGATAAATTTTAGCAACTTCGGGCATTTTCTTAAATCGGTCGTATTCCATGTACGATTTGTTGGTCAAGTAGCCTTGCGGAGTTACCAAGTTATTTTTAGCATTCGAAATGCGCGACGAAACATCACCAGGTTTGTAATGATCTTCTTCCAAATGCATTTCCTTTACAATCTTCTTAATCAAGCTTTTCGAGTCGGCAGAATCGTAAATGGTAAAGTTCGAAGAAAAGCCTATTTTGTCGGCTTCGAAACGAAGAATTTTCGCAAAAATCGAGTGAAATGTTCCCATCCAAAGACTACGGCTATGTTCTTCGCCTACCATTTCGGCAATACGAACTTTCATTTCGTTAGCAGCCTTATTGGTAAATGTTAGTGAAAGTATATTGTACGATTTTATCCCTTTGGCAAGCATATACGCAATGCGATGTGTAAGCACTCGCGTCTTGCCAGAACCGGCACCTGCAATCACAAGACTTGGACCAGTAATATTTTTAACTGCCTCTTGTTGAACAGGATTAAGCCTTGCAATAAGTTCGTCGGATGAAATCATAGGTTTATTTAAAATCTATCGCAAAGGTAGATTTTCAAATGTCGAAAAGGAAATGTGCTGGGTTGATTTTATTAACAAAATCTAAAGAAAGCAAAAAACCCTGTCAGCGTTTTGAACGCTGGCAGGGTTAAATTGAACAATTCACTAAACTTACTTCACCAACGATTCCTGTTGCATAAGCTTTTTCTCGTAAGAAACATATATTTTCCCAAGTCTTGGATCTAATTCCTCAGACAATGTCATACTCGAAAGATCTTTTGGTAAATTTTTAAAATCTCGTAATAAATATACTTTCATTTCGTGTTTTTCTTCAACTCTAGAAATCGAAATAACATGTATTTTTACATTATAAAATCCTTCGGGGCAATCTTTCCCATTACTTTTACCATCCCATCGAATTAATGCTGGTGGAATATTTATAGGTTTTGAAAAATTTAAATATGGTCTTTTAATTTTAGCAATAGAATCATAAATAGTATCTTTTAATATTTCTAAAGTATATAAAGGTTTTTCTTTCCTACAAGTATCATTAATAGAATAAACAATTTCTCCTTCTGAATTAAAAATAAAAATTGAATAATAACTTATATTAAATCCTTGAGCAACCAACTTATCATTATAGCCATTATTATTGGGAGTAAAGACATTAGGGATATACATTGCTGAAGCCGAATAATCAAAAAACTCGTAAAATATTGTATCACCTAAAACTGAATTCCAATCCATAGTATTATTGGTATAGAAAGAATAATATGGATCTAAGTTTTCTATTTTTTCTTTTTTAGCACAAGAAAAAAAGGCAATAAGAACAATTGTATAAAGGAAATATTTCATCTTAGGTTGCTTAAAATTGAGTTTCAAATATATAATTTATTTTGATTCTAATTATTTTGAAATCTATATATTTGCCTAGACAATTATCAATTAACTATGAAAAAATCTTGGATATTTAGTTCAATCATTTTGTTTACTACAACCGTATTTTTCATTATATATTCATGCAAAAAAACAGAAACAAAGGTAAACTTTGGTGGAGAAACCTGCGATTGTTGTAATTCGTTTGGTGGTAAGACAATAAAAATTATAAATGGAGATTCACTAATTATTTATAGTGCATTTACACCAAATAATATTGCATTTTGCGATTCAAATACATTTAGTCCTAACAAATATGGAGATACAATTTTAGTTTATAGAAATTGCAAACCAAATAATGATAGTGTTTATAATGATAATCTTAACAATGCATATATATTTGGAGGGTTGGAACAATTTGAAGGGAATGATTTGAGAATAAAATCACTAAAAGACTCAACTTTAATTGATATGTATTTCAATTATCAAATACATTATTATGGTTATTACTATTATGGAAGATTATTTACAGGAATGAGAATTGACACAACAATATACGGTCATGAAAGACAAAGACAATTAGAATCAGGCAAATATCAATTTATTTTACAACTTTATAATTCGAGGAATATCCACGACAAAACAACAAGAATTGACAGTATTTCAGGTTATTTCTGTATAATAAGAAACAAAGATTTTGTAAACAAAGGTTGTATTGGGAAAGACCCGTACGATCCTTTGATTAAGGAATGAAAGAAACCTCCATTAATATTCAATCAATGGAGGTTCAATTTTGTAATAAAACTTCTTAAAACTTAAACGAGAACGACGACAAATCGATAAACGATTGTATTCTTTCTTTAATTTCTGTTTCCGATAAATTTTCTATTCTTTCGGTTCCAAATTTCTCAACACAAAACGAAGCTAATGCCGAACCTGCAATCATAGCATTTTTCATATTTGCAAAGCTGATATCATCGGTTTTTGCAATATAACCAATAAAACCACCCGCAAATGTATCGCCAGCTCCAGTTGGATCGAATACCGATTCTAATGGCAATGCTGGTGCATAGAAATATCCTTCTTTGTTAAATAACAATGCTCCGTGCTCGCCTTTTTTAATAATCACATATTTGGGCCCCATATTTAGAATTTTTTTTGCTGCTTTCACAATGTTTTTCTCGCCCGAAAGTTGCGCAGCTTCTTCATCGTTAATAGTCAAAACATCGACCATCGAAATAGTTTTCACTAATTCATCGAACATAATGTCCATCCAAAAGTTCATGGTATCGAGCATTATTAGTTTTGGACGTTTTGTTAAACGCTCTATAACTTGACGTTGAACAATTGGAGAAAGATTTCCCAACATTAAATATTCGCAACCTTGATACGATTCAGGAATAATTGGATCGAAATCGCCAAGCACATTTAATTCTGTTACCAATGTTTCGCGACTATTCATATTTTCGTGGTATTTGCCCGACCAAAAGAAGGTTTTTCCATCGGTTTTTACTTGCAAACCTTTAGTATCGACACCACGAGAGGTTAATTTTTCGATAAATGTTTGAGGAAAATCGTTTCCTACAACTGCAACAACTTTTGGATTATTCGCAAAATACGACGATGAAAAACAAATGTAAGTACCTGCTCCTCCGATGATTTTGTCGGTTTGACCAAAAGGAGTTTCAATTTTATCGAAGGCTACGCTTCCAACTATAACTAGACTCATTTTAAAAAAAATTAAATTTTTCTACTATTTTTTTGCAAAGGTATTGTTTGTTTTTAATTTTCCTGTATCTTTGCACCGTTAAAATTCCTTGGTAGCTCAGTCGGTTAGAGCACCTGGCTGTTAACCAGGGGGTCGCTGGTTCGAA
>Ga0302288_1000349_pt1 | contig 38564 bp, 34 predicted proteins | sample III_Fen_N1_1_FD_194549 | JGI IMG/M metagenome (GOLD analysis project Ga0302288, IMG submission 194549) | Peat permafrost microbial communities from Stordalen Mire near Abisko, Sweden - III_Fen_N1_1 | ecosystem: Environmental > Terrestrial > Soil > Wetlands > Permafrost | place: Sweden: Abisko...
GGAATCGAAGGTCTCGTGCTGCAGGGCGTGCCAGCGCTTCAGAAAATCGGTGATAGTTCTGAGCAATTGATGGGTAGCCTCCGGATCCATCATCATGGTGGTAAGAAACTCGGTGGTGCCCATCAGGAACGAGGCAATGTTCAGCGGACCGCGTGACACCGAAAAACGAATGTCGTGACCGGCTGCTTGAATGGCGGGACGGGTTTTTACCAACCGGTTCAGCATAAACGGCAGCAAACCGTCGGTTTCCGGATTGGGCACTTCCAACGCGCTAATAGCCGCCGAATCGGTGATAATCGGGTGAGCAAATGGAAACTCATTTTTCCAAAACGTACACTTCGAACCAAACGCAGAAGGTTCGGTACACATGCCGTATTCGCTCCAAACGCCTGGCAGAAAGAACACATCCGGGAAGGTTTCCCACGCCTTCAGGTTGGCAGCCAGCCACGTGGCATCGTTGGTAAAATAATCCAAAATGGAACAGCCATACCAAGCCGGCAACCAAGGGCAGTCAATAATAAAACCAACCTGATTGCCCTCTACCGGTTCTCCGTTAACCAGCGACTTCAGCGTAGCCCATTGTTTATCAGTCATATAAATAATGTATGAGTAAGCTATTATCTGTAAAAAACACCATCAACAAAATTACTGAAATTATCACGAATAAAAAATTCGTCCAAAACAGCATGATTTATTAAAAAATAAACCTTACTTTAGTATTACCATGAAAAGACACCCGTTTACACAGGTAGCACTCGTAGTCATGCTGTTGACTACCGCTTCTTGCCAGCAAGAGACCCTCACCACTGAGAACAATCCGTTCGACCAAACAACAGAAAACGACCTACCGCTTAGAAATAAGATTGTGGTAATCAGCGATCTGCATTTGGGTGCGGATCTTTCATACTCGGAAAACGTGCACCATCTGCCGCGGTTGGCTCAATTCCTTACGGAAATAAGGAAATCTGAAACGGTCAAGGAACTGGTCATTGCCGGTGATATGCTGGACGAATGGTACGTACCGTCCAGAAACGACACGTACAACGGGGGAACCCAGGAGGAGTTTATTAAAAAAATTGCCTCTGTAAACAAAACCGTGATTGACATCTTGAACGGCATCATACAAGATGGGAAGGTAAAAGTAGCCTACACACCGGGCAATCACGACCTACTCGTGCCGGAGGCCTACGTAGAGGAGATTTTACCGGGCATTCATCAAGCACGCGATGCCGGCAAACAAGGAATCGGCACGTATCACCCCGACGGCTATCCTCAAATAGCCATTGAGCACGGGCATCGATACGACTTTTTCTGTTCTCCCGACCCTTTTAGCAATCAGGATCGTGCGCCAGGTTCCATCTTGCCTCCCGGTTATTTCTTTACTCGAATAGCGGTGAATTCCATCACAAACCCGCCTTCAGCCGTGGGAGATACGACGCCGGTTAGAACGGTTACCCTTCATTCAACAGACGCGACGCAAGTAAATGCCTACATCTATTATGGCATCTGGAAATATGTATTGACAAGCTATATTCCTGTCAAGGACAACTTTGATGAGAAAATCATTGTCACGCACCTGGGTCATTTCAACGACACGGTTCGGATAAACGACATCATTCCCTACAATGCCGAAAATGGCACGATCGACATGAAACTGTTTAGTGGAATATGCAGCCAACAAACGTGGGAAAACCGATTGGCGTTCAACAATGTTCCGGTAAAAACGCTTGCCAAAGACGCCATCCCCGGCAGCCTTCAAACTGCCTTTATAGACGAGCAATCGAATACGCAATTCTTTCAGAACGATTCATCCAACGTCCGCATCGTGGTCTTTGGGCACACCCACAATCCGATGATCAAATCGTATACCAACGCACGAAAAGGAGACTGTCTCTATGCAAACTCCGGTACCTGGATTGACAAAAAAGTAAAAAATGGCGCAACGGCCGATCAAGATGTCGAGAACATGGACTTTTTAGTGCTGATGCCCCAATCAGCAGACACCAGCATGATGAAAGTGGAACGTTTCAAGTACCGTAAGGGCAAACACGTTTCCATCGAAAGCAGATCAATCAGACTTTGAGCTAACGCGCAGCGACGGAAGCACCTTCGCTAACGGCTATCACTCCTCCAGATCATACTTCTGAAACAGGAAGTCATTGTAGGGAAAGCGGGAGATGTGAATATCCTTCACGCGTTCGTAGACCAGCTCTTTGAGTGCATCCATATTGGACAGCGTGCGGGCTGATATGAAAATACAATCCTTCTCCATGCGCGACATCCACGTCTGTTGCAATTCTTCCAGACTGATATTTTCCTGCGTACGGGGCGTGAGGTCGTCAGCGTCCTTTTCCACATGTTGAAACGCATCAATTTTATTAAAAACCAGAATTGTCGGCTTGTTCTGAGCCTCCAATTCGGCCAGTGTTGTGTTGACCACTGCTATCTGCTCCTCAAATCCGCTGTGGGAAATATCCACCACATGCACCAACAGATCAGCCTCACGCACTTCGTCCAGGGTTGACTTAAATGATTCCACCAAGTCGTGCGGCAATTTACGGATAAACCCGACCGTGTCTGTGAGCAGAAAGGGCAGGTTGTCGATAATGACCTTGCGGACGGTGGTATCAAGCGTTGCAAACAGCTTATTTTCAGCAAACACATCCGACTTGCTCAGCACGTTCATCAAGGTGGATTTTCCCACGTTGGTGTAACCCACCAAAGCCACACGCACCATTTTTCCGCGGTTCTTGCGCTGGGTGGCTTTTTGCTTGTCTATGAGCTTGAGCTCCTCCTTGAGGTGAGCGATCTTGTCGAGGATGATGCGGCGGTCGGTCTCAATCTGGGACTCACCGGGGCCGCGCATGCCGATACCTCCACGCTGACGTTCCAAGTGGGTCCACATGCGGGTCAAACGCGGCAACAGGTATTTATACTGCGCCAATTCCACCTGCGTCTTTGCGTTGGCGGTTTGGGCACGTTTGGCAAAAATATCCAATATAAGACTGGTACGGTCGAGTATTTTGATTTTCAGCTCGTTTTCCAGGTTCTTAACTTGCTTGGACGTGAGCTCGTCGTCGAATACGGCCAAGTCCATTTCATTTTCTTCCACGTACAAGCGAATCTCCTCCAACTTTCCGGTCCCCACGAATGTTTTCGGATTGGGCATGTCCAAGCGTTGCAGAAAAGTCTTGACAGGTTCAGCCCCGGCTGTATCAACCAAAAAGGCCAACTCGTCGAGGTACTCCATCGTTTTTTGTTCGGGTTGATTGTTCGTGATCAAGCCGATAAGGACTGCCTTCTCTACTTCTTGTGGTATGTGGACACGCTCTATCATAGTCTGTTGTTTGCCGGTAAAGATACGACAAACTCCCTGAGAGTTGCCACATTCTGTTTTTTTTCGTTATTTTGTATTCTAGGTTTTCGCCAACTAACTGACATCGGTTAACGCTCAATTCAATTCACGAAATAATGGAAATCAGCATCGGTTTTTGGATCGTTTTTTTTGTCTTTGTGCTCATTATGCTTACCCTCGACCTATTCGTCTTTCACAAGAAAGACCATGCACCGAGCATCAAGGAATCGCTCCTGTGGAGTGGGTTCTGGATAGGCTTGGCTGTGCTGTTTAATATTGGGGTTTGGGCTTTGCTGGGCCAGAAAGCCGCGCTGGAATTCTTTACAGCCTATTTGGTTGAAGAATCCCTGAGCATCGACAACCTGTTTGTCTTCATCCTCATTTTCGGATTTTTCAAGATCGATCCAAAATTTCAGCATAAGGTCCTGTTTTGGGGCATCATCGGTGCCATTGTTATGAGAGCCCTGTTTATTTTTGCCGGAGTCGCCCTGTTAAACCGATTCGACTGGGTCATGTACCTATTCGGAGCCTTCCTGTTGTATACAGGCGTCAAAATGCTGGTGGATAGAAAAGAAAATTCAGAATTTAACCCGAACGAAAACGTCGTCATCAAGACCTTCCGAAAAATGATGCCGGTAACAGACGACATGTCCGTGCCCCGATTTTTCGTCAAAAAGAAAAAGAAAACCTACGCCACACCCTTTTTCCTGGCGCTGATATTCATCGAAGCTTCCGACCTTGTGTTCGCGGTCGATTCCATTCCCGCGGTGTTATCCGTTTCGAAAGAAGTGTTCATTGTCTACACCTCTAACATCTTCGCCATCTTGGGGTTACGGTCGCTTTACTTCGCGCTCAGCGGTATCATGCCGTACTTCCGGTTCCTGAAACTGGCATTGGCCGGCATCCTTACCTTTATCGGGCTCAAGATGTGCATCAACGAGTTTACCGCCCAGTGGGACTTTCCATTCAACATATCGAATGTGACATCGCTTAGCGTCATCGTCAGCCTGCTCGGCATATCCGTTGCCGCCTCCGTTCTCATCAAGGAAAAGAAATAGACCAGAGGCGGAAACGTATCCTGCTTAAAAGGTAACGATCACCTTGTGCCCCTTGAAAATTAAGGCGTAATTGTCAGAACAATTGTAGTGGCACAGGGCAATGTAAGCCGTTTTTCCCATGTAGGAATCGGGAAGATTTACTGAAAAGAGCTGTTCCGGGTCTGTCTGCGTTTTCAACGTGTCAACCAGCAATGTTGTTGCACTCTGGCAATTATCAGCTGTGATGGGGTTCTCCGACACCACAATCTTGAACACTTCTGAAGGATATTTCGCATCAGCCGGCTCAAGTCGAACCGACACCGTGGCAGAATTACCCGCTGACGGAATGGATACCGCCGGGAATAGGAGGTAGTTTTCAGGAAGCAACGCTCCATTAGCATCATCATAGGAATAGGAGTAACAAGCCATCTGCGTTTGATCCGCATCGTAGTAGGCCCACGACCAGTCGAAGCCGTCACCATCCTTATCGATGGAACTGTAGTCGGTTTTCTTCAGCAGTAGGCTGTCAAGGGTATAATTGGCCAACACCCGGACGTTGCGTGTCTTGAATCTCACCGCATGGCTGAATGCGATGCCGTCGTTTGTGAAAACATAAGCCCTTGCATAGTAGTTCGTATTTCCTTCCAGCCCCTCAACAACACCACTTAACAAGTTATCTTCTACCGTCTTAACAACAACTCCCGACCTGAAAAGCGAATCGGTGGAGCACATGCACCCCCTATCGAGAATAGCTGAATCAGGATAGGAAGCAAGATTCACGGTACCTGTAAAATCCACTGTAGTGCCGGATGGATTGGACACGGCCATGGTCAGAGTAGGTAGTGTGGTAGATTTGGCGTTGGGAAAGTAGTTGTAATCCGACTTATTTAACTCGTCGCTGCAACCAGCCAACACCAGCAGCATAACTGCCGGTAATGCTATGCTAAAAATGCGTAGGTATTTCATGGCGTTTTCTTTTACGTTATTCATTCTGGTCGGCTTGACTCAGGTGCTTATTTTCCTGCATTTCCTGATCCGGAAGCTGGTAAATCCAGGTTTTATCCAGGGCAGGAACCTCCAACTTGTACCCTTCCAAATGGTTCGATCCATCATAGTTTCGATTGATACCCTTATTCAGGCGTTTCAAGTCGAAGAAAGAAAATCCTTCTCCCCACAACTCGATGCGTCGTTGCAGGTAAACATCCTCCACCGATACGGTGGTCTTGTTCCAAGCAGCGTCCCTGACGGCCATTAACGGTCGTAAGGCATTAGCTGCCTGAGCCCCTTGTCCCAGATGGGCCAGCGCCTCGGCTTTGATCAAATACATCTCAGGTACACGCATGTACATGTAGTCCATTACCCAACCGGCTAACCAACCAAATTTCAGGTTGGCGTAGGGAAGCTGCGCTCCGGGCATAGATTGTGTTGCATCTCCCGCCGGCCCATTGAACCAGTTCTTACGAATATCGCTTGAGGGAATCTTATCGTACAACCGCTTGTCGATTAAACGCGCTGAGTAACCCAATCCGGCATATCCCGGTGTAAGATTGGAGATATGCGAAAAGAAGGAAGCATACGTTGTTTGTGACAACGAGGTTTCATCGTACCCCCACATCCATTCGGTGTTCGAGATATCAGAAAAGCCATCGTTCAAGTCGGATACCAAGTTGTAACCTACGTAAGCGGCGCTGGCGGCCTGTGAGGCCTTCAACCATTGCTGACTGAGCAGGTAATACCGAGCCAGCAGCCCCTGAGCCACCGATTTGTCCATGTAGTTTTTGCTCGGACGCGTGTACCCGTCAAACAAACGAACAGCCTTGGTTAAATCGCTCTCAATCTGCTCGTAGACCAGACGTAGGGTATTACGGCCTTTTCGCGCTGTCTTCACTTCATCGGTCAACGAGTCAATCTGACAGTAAAACATGGGGATACCGGGGGCGTCGTAGTTGACCGTAGTGTCAGCCTTAACCGGATGTTGGTACAACTGTATCAAGTAATAATAGGCATATCCACGCAACGCATAACCATGTGCCAAGGCAGCCTTGGAAGCAACATCGGTTGGCTCTACCTGAAAGAGGTCGATAATCTCGTTGGCCTTTGATACGATGGTATAGTAGGTTGTCCAATCTTCCAATGTCCTGCGTAACGAAAACAGGTGGTTATCGTGGTTGTAATCATACCCAAACCAGTGGAAATTTGATAAAGCGATATCCTCCCCCATCAGGTCGGTGGAATGTAGCACAGACATGACAGAGAAGTCATCGTGAGCAGCATCCTCTTTTTTATCCAAGACATCCGCTTTTGCCATAAAAGAGAATGCTCCCAATAAAAATGGATCAAATTGCTTCAGGCTACCCACTGTTTCCTTATCCAGATTTTCCGTATTTTCCGTATCCAGAAAATCACTGCCGCAGGAGGTCAGCAATACCAAGCAGGTAAGTGCGGCATATAGTTTGTTGTTGCGTATCATCGTTCTGTAGTTTACAAGGTTAGAACACAATATTGACACCCAGCGAATAGGTACTCAAGGCAGAATAGACATAATCTGTGGAACCGTCGAAATTTTGACGAGGATCCAAGCCCTTTCTGGCCGATTTCAACCACAGGTTATCACCCACCAGGTACACCCTAACCCGTTCCATGTTCGCTTTTCTGGCGATAGCGGTTGGAATGGTGTAACCCAGGGTCACGTTTCTCAACGAGAAGTAAGAGGCACTGGTCAACCAGCGGTCAGACGAATCGTTGGCATCTTGGTCCATATAGGAGAGTCGGGGAACATCGGTGTTTTTGTTAGCCGGCGTCCAGCGTTTATACATATCCTGGTGCATATTTTCTCCGGCGGCACCGGGGTTCATCAGATTCTGATAAAACGTATCCCACACATAGCCACCCAACTGGAAGGCTGTATTGATGCTTAAATCAAAACCGCGTCCCGACAGAGTGGTACTCAACCCACCGTAAAAATCGGGAATGGGAGACTTGCCGGTTTCGCGCAACGTGGCATCTGATGTTTTATTGACCGTGGTCACGGTATATTTTCCGGTCTCATTTCCACCATTGTCCAAAATAGGTGTGTACTTATTGTACAAAGGCAATCCATTGTCTTGATCTACGCCTGCATACTCGTAGGTATACCAATCGTACAGACTGCCACCTAATTTTCTAAAATAATTGCCCGCTTTATACCCCTTCGGATCCTTGTCCGATGGCAATTTGGTCAAGGCATTCTTGTAACTCGTTCCATTAAACGCAACGTTCCACCTGAGATTTTTTTGATTCATGATATCGGCTGAAATTTCCACCTCAACACCGTTGTTTCTCATATTAATGTCGTTGACGAGTATGTTACTCGGAGACCCTTCGGAGGGAGGAAGCGGACGTTTATAAATCATGTCCTTCGTTTCCTTGACGAAATAATCAGCATCAATTTTCAAGAAACTCAATAAGCCCAGCTCAAAACCGACGTTGAAATTGTTGCTCTTTTCCCACGTAACATTACTGGCTCTGAAAACTTTCGTAAACCCACCTTCGCTGTCCACCTCATACAGGTCGGAATACACCTTGGTGAGTCCGATGTTATCATTACCCTGTGTGCCGTAGCTGGCTTTCAATTTCAGGTCGTCGATGAAGGTATAATCGGTCATAAAGCTTTCCTGATTAACCCTCCAGGAACCACCAATCGCATAAAAATTACCCCAACGTTGATCGGGAGCAAAAATGGAAGAGCCATCTCTTCGAATGGATGCTGATAGGTAGTAGGTATGTAGGAAATCGTATTCCAACCGGGAGAAGAAGCCTTCAAGCGCATACGCATTGGTGTACGATGTCAGTTTCTCCACTGTCGACCCGTTTGAAAACTCCGGATTCTTAGGATCGCTGAATTTCGTCTTCTCACCATAAAGGTAACGGTAATCGTCTTTTTTTGATTCGTGTCCAATTAACAGGTTGAAAAAATGATCGCCGTAAGTGGGCGTCCAATAGAAGAGTTGATTGGCATTCAACACGCCTTTCCTCGATAACGTCTTGTATCCACGTCCCTTTACAGACAGTGCATCTCCACCAATGGGAGTGTCAAACTCAGAATTATTTTCGTTGAACACATCGTAAGACATGTTGGTATTAAAGCGTAGGTCTTTTCTCAGGTTCACTGTCAAATACCCTCTTGAAGACATATTGTCCGTTGTATACTTGTTGATACCTTCCAGCAAGGTTGCGTATGGATTTTGTTCCTGGGCATACGGTCGATTGTACAACGTGCCGAAGTCGTATCTAGCCTTTCCATTGGCATCAACCATCGCGTTTCCGTTCGCATCATACAGGTAGATCGGGTAAATCGGAGCAATCTGCTGCGAGAACATGAAAATATTGCTGTAGTTGTCTCCTGTTATACTATTGAATTCCTGCCTGACCGTGTTCGCATAAGAGATGTTCATACCCGTCTCGATAAAATCGTTCACGACATGGTCAACTTTGGCACGCAAGGTGATACGGTCAAACCCGGATTGTTCAAGGTAACCATCATCAGCCAAGTAGGATACAGAGGCGTACCCGTTTGTTTTCTCATTACCCCCTGAAATACTCAGGTTGTATTCCTGACGGGCACCGCTTTTAAACGGATCTTTCAGCCAGTTATCCTTCCATTTGGTGCTTTTTGCAGCTGGGTTGAGCTTTCCCGTATTGGGATCAATCAGTTGGTTATCGGCCACATTGGAATATTTGTTGTATTTCAGGTATTGGTCAATCAGGTGCTCAGCCACATACGCACGTGCACCCATGGGTGAATAGCTTCCCGATTCCACCAACGAATTGACGATGGACTCGTACATCATCTCATAATAGTCACCTGAATTGGAAATAACATTATAGGCAGGTACACCACGTTGGTTAAACCCGTATCGAGCGTCAAACAACACCTTGGTATTGCCAACGGATCCTCTTTTTGAAGTAACGATCAACACACCGTTCGATCCCCTTGCTCCATACATGGAATTTGCTGCAGCATCCTTCAGAATGGTGATTGACTCGATATCCTGCGCTGAAAGCGAATTCAAGGATCCCTCATAGGGAACACCGTCAACGACAATCAAAGGCTGCTGACTGGCACTGATAGAGCCAAGTCCACGTATCAGCAGGCTGGCGTCTGAACCCGGCGTTCCGCTGGTGCTGAACGTCTGAAGTCCTGCCGTTAATCCTTCCAGCGACTTTGAAATGCTGGACGATTGAATCTTCTGCAGGGTTCCACCTTTCACTTGCGAGGCTGAACCCGTAAATGAAGTCTTTTTGGCTGAGCCATAGGCGACAACAAGTACTTCATCCAAGTCCGACACCGCATTCTCCAAACGGATCAGCATGTCTTCCTTGCCTTGAAGTTCCACTTTCTTCATCCCGATGTACGTTATGACGATTGTTTTCGAGGATGCCGGCATACTGATGGAAAAACGGCCGTTTACATCAGTTACAACTCTGTCCGTTGTGTTTTGTACTTGAACAACGGCACCAGTAACAGATTCGCCGTCGCTTGCAAACACGACCCTACCGGAAGCTATCGTTGTTTGAGCTTCAACCCAACCGACACTTGCACACAGCAAGCAAACGATTAAGAATGTGACTTTTCTCATGGTAGAACGTAGGTATTAGATTTTAGTTAACGCATTTTAACGTACCTAGCAAATATAATTACTTTTTTAACATGTTTGCAATGCATGTTGCTGCATGCCACCTTGATGCATAAAAAGACTCAACAAGCAGCCGTGCTAATAAATAGGCATCCGGAAGGGATAAAAAAATAATCAGCAAGATAATATCTTGCTGATTATAAAGTATATAGAGAATATAAGTTCAGATAGGCTTACTCATTATAATTCGAAGCAAGCGCTCAATTCGGTATAACTACGTGTATATGCTTAATCAACATTTAATTTTTATATAATATATCTCACTAATTATCAACTTGATAATTCTATTTATTCAACCTGAATGACCAAATAGCGAGATATTTCCCAAAACTTTTTGGCATCGGTTATCCTGAGTACAAGATTATCGTTCACACGTTCGAACTGATAGCTGCTCGTGGGGTGATTGGTCAACAACTTGGCTTTTTTGGAGTACAGGGGTATGTCGGTCAACGTTCTTGCATCGGCTTCCAGGAAGTAGTCTTTGTTAAAGCCTTCCTCCATCAACCCGTTGCGGGTATAGATCTCCTGTTCCCTTAATTCCTTTTTGGTTCCGAAAACAAACCAGACTTTGTTGAGCTGCTCGTCCTTTTTGGAAAGCTGTACTTCCTTGCCCGATACATTTTCCTGCAAGGTAGAAATGGAGTCGTTTAGTGTTATGACCAGTTCGTCAAGCTGCTGAATGCGGACGTTCTTAAAAGCCAATTGTTCCTGCAAAGACGTAATGGTCTTCACGTGTTTCTCCACCTCGGCTGTTAAGCGAGCTACCAGCCGTTTCATCTCACCAGATGCTTTTCGATTCGACATAAGCTGGTTTTTCAAGCTGGCTATCTGGCTTTTATTCTCAACCAATGTCCGACGAATAATCTCAATGTCATTAACGATTCTGCCAAGGCTGTCCTGAGCAATCTCCTGTTGGTCGGCTTGAAACGTCACGTAATTCTCTGCTTGTTTAATCTGCTCGAAGTTGTCTTCAATCAAGTTGACGACGGAAAGCATCTGGTTGACTTCAGCTGTCTTCTTTTGCTCTTCCAACAACAAAGAATCCTTTTCCTGCTCCATTTCCTTGTATGCCTTCGATTTGAACGAACAAGAAGAAAGGGATAGGGTAACAATCAACAGCGGGAGGAATAGAACACTCCCCATCATTTTTACACGTTTCATACCTACTGAATGATTTAATTGGTTCATGATGCTTTTTCAAACGACAAATCCGGAAACGACAATCACAAATTCACCCCGTGGTTCCTGCCGAGTAAACTGTTCGACCAACTCCCTGAGGGTACCGCGAATGGTTTGCTCAAAGCGCTTGCTGATTTCGCGTGAAACAGATGCCGGACGATTGTCTCCGCAGCATTCGGCCAGTTGGGTCAGTGTTTTGACTACCCTGTAAGGCGATTCATACACCACAAAGGTGACAGGCAGTTCAGCGAGTTGTCTGAGTCGGGTTTGTCGACCTTTTTTGATGGGCAGGAAACCTTCAAAGTGAAAACGGTCGACAGGAAGGCCTGAAACCACGAGAGCAGGTACAAAGGCAGTGGCTCCGGGCAAACACTCCACATCAATTCCTTGTTGAACACATTGCCTGACCAGCAAAAAACCCGGATCGGAAATACCGGGCGTACCGGCGTCGGAAACCAGTGCTACACGCTCACCCCCGGCAATACGTACGGCAAGTTGTTCCACGGTTCGGTGTTCGTTGAACTTATGGTGCGACAACATGGGTGTGGAAATGCCAAAATGCTTTAACAGGACAGAAGTGGTCCTGGTATCTTCGGCCAAAATGAGGTCGGATTCCTTGAGCACAGTCAATGCCCTAATGGTTATGTCATCCAAATTGCCCACAGGGGTGGGTACAACCGTCAATAAGGCCATGCTTCAGCGAGTATTTCAACACACAAAAGTAGAAAAAAATCAACGGTTCAGCAAATAATCTTGCATATCTGTACGCACCTGATTTCTAGACACATTCGTGTGGTTGACCATCAATACAACAGCTAACTTCGACGTGCTTTTTTGATAATACCCGGCATAGCAGGTAGTTGTTTGATTGGAACCACTTTTCAACCTAACCAAACCGGTAATCGGGCTGTCGGTTAAAAAGCTGGAAACAGACCCTTCCTTCCCGGCCAGGGGCAACGATTGCTCAAACACAGAGGCGTAGGAACTCTTCGTTGCCATATAGGTGAGCAAGTCGGCCAAAAACCGGGGTGACACTCGATCAAGGGGCGACAATCCTGAACCGTCAACCATGTACAAGCTCTTCACATTCAACCCTTTTTGTTGCCAGAAATTTCGGATTACCTGCAAACCGCCGCGGGCTGAAAAAGGCGGGCTTCCGGCGAAACCGGCCAGTTGCCTCAACAGCGACTCGGCATAAATATTGTCGCTTTTTTCATGAATGATGCGGATAATGCGCGAAAGCGGTTCAGAACGGGTGCTCCCCACCTTGGTAAAACGAAGCGTGGATGAAAGGGGTTGAACCCTGGTCGTGGTAGGCTTGTCCTTCACTGTAACCCCCGACTTGACCAATGCGCGTGTAAGCAATTCAGCTACGTGCAGAGGAGGGTCGGGCAAATCACCCCTGATGGTAAAATCGGCCCGGTTGGCGGGTAGGGTTCCAAACAGCTGACGATTCCATTGAAACGGCACTCCGTACACATAGGCGCTGTCTTTGTCGTTGTCGGCAGCAACCAGGTGGTTTTCAAACCGAAGAAGAGGCAACTCCGGTTCCGTTTTCGTCACAACAGGCTGTGTTCCGGCTTTGCCTGACTGCAGATGGATGGTCACGCTGTTGTCGTTTACCCCCAAGCCAAAGATACCGGCGGCATAATAATTGCCTATGTCTTCCCACAACCAAAACGGAGACAAGGGCTCTTCATCAAACAGGGACGCGTCGGAAATTATCGAGCCGTCTATCGATGTAATGCCGGCTTGTTTGACAAGAGCCACCCACTCGTCCAGGAAAGCGTCTTTTTGATCACCCAGATGCCGCGATCCCAAGGTCGGGTCACCCCCACCCTTAATGATGAGGTTTCCACTCAACAGACCATCCTTTAGCGTGCCCGTGTAGGCCAACGTTGTCTCAAAACGATAGTTAGGACCAAGTAATTCCAGCGCAGTGGCTGTTGTGACCAGTTTAATCACCGAGGCAGGCACTATGGGACAATCCGCGTTCAGCGTGGTGGGTTGCTCCTTACCAGTCACGTCTTGAACGCAGATACCCACCAGCTCCTGTTTGTAACGGGAACCGCCAAGCGCCCCATCCGACCCAAATAGCAGGACAGTATTGAGCATCAAGATACCTATCATCAGGGGTTTCAAGGCCATAATTACACAGATTTTGAACAAATGTACAACATGGCAACCAATCGGCCATATTTCTTGAATATATTTGTAACTGCCTTGAATGCAAAAATCCGCTTGTCATGAACAACGCTCTTAGAAAACCGTTTACCTTGGACCGTGTGGTGAGAATCATCATCGGGGTGTTGTTGCTGGTAGCTGCCGGCTTACTGATCAACCGCCTCAGCGACGTCCTGCTCCCATTTCTGCTGGCTTGGCTGCTAGCATACCTGATCTATCCGGTGATGCGCTTTGTTCAGGTAAAAATGAAGGTAAAAAATCGCATCTTGGCCATAATGGTAACCTTGTTGACTGTGCTTGGATGCCTGCTTGTCTTTGGCTGGCTATTTATTCCTACGATTATCGATCAGACACAACGGGCCGTGGTAATTGCCAATAAGTTACTTGTTGAAAACAACCTGGTCATTGACATTCCCCCGGCCATCAAGGAGACCGTTCAAGGTTTTCTGAAGAACTTCAACACCGAATCGTTGAACTACGACAACATAGAAAGCCTTTTAACCAGTTTGTTGCCCTATGTATGGGGTATGCTCACCGGTGCCGGCAACCTGATTGTCAACATTGTTTTGTCGTTCATGGTCCTTTTATACCTGATTTTTATCCTGAAAGACTACGAAAACATCTCAACGTACTGGATTGAGTTAATACCCAAGCATTACCGTCCTTTTATTCTTCAAGTAGGCGAAGACCTGAAACTGGGCATGAGCAGGTATTTCAGGGGACAAGCCTTGATTGCCTTAATCGTTGGCATCCTGTTTTCAATCGGATTCAGCATCATCAACCTCCCCATGGCCATCTTGTTTGGTTTGACAGTTGGTTTGATGAACATGGTGCCTTATCTGCAAACCGTGGCTATTATTCCCGGAATGCTGTTAGCTGTTATCAAGGCGGCTGATTACGACCAGAACTTTTTTTGGGCAGCCTTTTCGGTATTGGCGGTGTTTGCCATTGTGCAAGTCATTGAAGAAGTTTTCCTCACGCCAAAAATTATGGGGAAAGCCACCGGACTTAATCCGGCCATCATCCTGCTTTCTTTATCCATCTGGGGATCATTGTTCGGCATGGTGGGGATGATTCTTGCGCTGCCTGTAACCACCCTGATGATTTCTTACTACAAGCGGTTTGTCATCGCGGGCGACATGATCGAGCGATTGGTCTTGGATCCCGACACGCCTATCAGAAGAGATGCGGATACCAAGAACACGGATCTGTCCTCCCGGGAAACACCTGAAGAAGGGTCCCTGGGTACCTGATTAAATACGGGGAAACGTCAGCCTTCTTTTTGTTGTATTGAGCAACCGATATTGCTTTTGGATAAGGTGGTTGTTGAGATCCCACTCTTGCACACGAATAATCAGGCTGTCTGGTTCTTCCTGATTCGACAAATTGGAGCAATCAAAGGAAACAAGGGTAGAGGCATCTGTTGTTTGCCTATCACCGTTCGCAGTGTGAATAAAGGTCAGATAGGTATTTAATGAACCATGTTCAACGATCGTGGTATCTACCAGCATCCATAAGGAGTGTTTGATGTTTGTATTTTCGTACTTTAGCATCAACTCCATATTCAGAAAACCGCCCCCAAGCCAGGGTTGCGACAGGAGCTTCACCGGATCGTCAATAGTGACAGGGGAAGTAAGTTGATCCGCTCGTAAAATAGGCTTTATCAACACAGATTGCAGGTCTTTCACCCGGATGGAATAACTGCCTGAAACCGAATTGAGTGAGGACATGGACGTGGAATCAAGCATGATATAGGTTACCATGTAACGGTTTCCCGGTTTGTATTGGCTTGTATCCAATTCAGCTACGGGATTCAGCACACGGCCCTTGTCGGTTAACAGGTGAATTGACTTTCCGGCACTGCTTTTAACTACGCACAGTTCGCTTCGGAAAGAGGTGGACATGTCCGAATACTCATCGGAACAGGCTGTCAAACAGACTATCAGGATGAGGGTTAACAGGGTCGATTTCCGAAAATCTGAATTCATTAAGCTGTTTAGTTGGTTTTAAGGCGTATACCTCAGATTGTATTCTTGCTCGTCGCCCGTTGACTTCCAGGAAAACCGGAGAATATAGCCGCGCTTACCGGGATATTCAACCTTGAGGTGAGAGAGATTGAAGCAAACCGCCTGTGTTTTCTTTGTTTTTTTTACGGCTGCTACGTTGTGCTGCAACCGGACTCGGATAACGGGTAAAGAGTCGGTGTCCAAATGCGTTTCTTCTTTGGAATAACGCACCAATTCCAATGTATTGATAGATTCGTCTGATTCATAGGTATCGACCAACACATTCAGGTAATTAGCTGAAACAGTACCGCCTAAGAAAGCAGCCAGCCGGGTATCTTTATAGATACCGTTGCTATCGTTGACAAACGGCTTGATGGTTGCCGGTAGAAATTCGCTCATAACAACCTGATAGGTGGAGCCATCTGAATGGGTCGCATCGACAAGTGTATAGAGCACATTTCCCCTATCCCCTACTTCGTGAAAAGCAGAATCACCCTGCGCGTTCGTGACGTGCAAGTACAGTCCCCGGTCTGTTTTCAACATGGGCGTGCTGTCGTTTGCATTGACGGTGACCCAACTTCTGAAAGGACCATTCATCCCGTTATCATCCTCTGTACACGAAGAAAAGCCCACCATCACTAGAAGAACGGGCAACAAAAAAAGTTTTATATTCATACGGAATAAGGCATTTATCAAAGAGCTGTTTCGGCTTTTTTCTTGTTCTTGAGCGGGTTGGCATACATTTCCAACATCCGTTTGCGTAAAAATTCCTCGTCCTTTTCGGGGATGTCAATCTTTTCCAACTGCTTCTCCAGGTAGGTGACAAAGGCATCTTTTTCCCCGGCCGAATAGCACTTTGAAAAACTTTCCAGCCCGTCCAACATGTCGGCAGCCACATAATTGCCGGGATACAGGTGGTAATTCAGGTGTATCCGATGATCAATCAGCTTGGCAACATTCTCAAACAATTCATTCTTATGCATACGCGTCTCCATTTCAAGTAACTCACCTGAAATACAAGGTGTCACCTTGTAAAAGACCCTACCTTTATATCCCTTCAACCCGGTCTGCATGTTCAATAAATCATCAGCCCTTGTTTTCATATAGGTGGGATCGTCTCGTTTCAGTTGCATTTCCTTCGCTTTGAGGTAATCACAGGAATCATACTCATAGGAAATGGATACTGGAACTATCCGTAAAGATGCAAGATTGTCCAAAACGCTACCCAATCCACCTAAATTTAACATCTTCAACACACTCTCCTGCGTGCGGTCGTCGGAATCCTTGGCCCTTCCTTCCCGTTGGGCAATCCAGATGGATTGCTTGTTGTCGTGCAACATGTGATGCATATACGATGACAGCTCCAGTGAAGCCATGAGTTGCTGCCGAACCGATAAATCGCGTTTAACGATAAAACTCTTGTTAAGACGTACGATGTCCTTGATCCAAGGATGCGCCAGCAGGTTATCACCGATCGCTATTCCGAACGTATCCAAACCCTTCTCTATCAATAAAATATCAAGAAAAGCGGAATCCAGGATAATATCCCTGTGGTTGGAAATATAGGTATAAGACTGGCTTTTATCCAAGTATTTGAACCCCGACAATTCCAACGAACGGGTGGTTTTATCGGCCAGGTCACGCACGATGGGATAAATAATCTGCCGTTGAAATTCCTCAATGCTTTTAACCTTCTTCATATTTTCCACGTATTCCATCAACTTGGATTCGGGAAAAAGGGTGTTGATCGCAGCACAGAAAGCAGGCGTACTCAACAACCGGGCAATCACATCGGGTACTTCTTTGTCGTAAAACGAACGTATTTCGTCAAATCGATTGGCTTCCATAAAGCGTTTTGATTTTTGTTAGAAATGATCTTCGATAATATCTTCCATAACCTGAGCCATAGTCAAACCAGCCGCAGCGACTTGTTGAGGAATAAAACTCGTGGTAGTCATGCCCGGAGTTGTGTTTACCTCAAGCAAGAAGATGCCTGAGTCGGTCAGAATGTAGTCAGCCCGAATGATTCCTTTGCATCCAATGATGTCGTAAATCAGCGAGGTGATGCGCTGCACCTTGTCGCGCAACTCGTCCGAGATGCGAGCCGGTGTTATTTCATCCACCTGTCCTTTGTACTTGGCCTCGTAATCGAAGAACTCGTTCTTGCTCACCACTTCAGTAATGGGCAACACACGGGTTACTTTCTTTGTTTTGTAACAGCCGCACGTGATTTCAGTACCCTTCAAGAACGATTCGGCAATCACCTCAGGCCCCTCGGCGAAAGCCTTCTCCAAGGCAGGTTGCACCCCATCGATGCCGGTTACTTTTGAAACACCAAAACTGGAGCCGCCCACGTTTGATTTGATAAAACACGGCAACCCCAATTTATCAATTAGGTCTTGAGAATCAATTGACTGACCTTTTCTGAGCAGTAACGATTCGGCTACCTTTACGCCAAAGCCCTTCAAATACTGGTTGCAGGCAAATTTATTGAAGGTAAGGGCAGCGGCCAGTACCCCGCAGCAACTGTAGGGCAGGCCGATTAACTCGAAATATCCCTGCAGAAGACCGTCCTCCCCGGGTGTACCATGAATGGTGATCCAGGCGAAATCGAAACAGTGGTGTCGCTGGTCGTGTAAAAAGCTAAAGTCGTTCTTGTCGATGGGCAATCGTTGTTCGTCCGACAAACGGACGTACCACCCGCCTTTTTGAACAATCACGATCCATACCTCATACTTCGTTTTGTCAATGAAGGAATTCAATCCCTCGGCACTTTTTAGCGAAACTTCCATTTCAGAGGAATCTCCCCCGCATACGATGGCAATGTTGCGTTTCATTCAATTCTGTTTAATGCGTTATCTGTAAGCAATATAAGTACGCCATTTATCAATCAACTGCGTCATATCGTCGGGCAACGGGCAATCAAAATGCACGTGTTCTCCTGTCTGGGGATGTTTAAATCCCAACGTCCTGGCGTGCAAGGCCTGCCTGGGACAAATGGCAAAACAATTCCGGACAAACTGCGTGTACTTGGCAAACGTCGTACCCCTCACTATTTCGCTACCGCCGTAGCGTTCATCGTTGAACAACGGATGGCCGATGTATTTCATGTGCGCACGAATCTGGTGGGTGCGGCCTGTCTCCAACTTGCATTCCAACAGCGTGGTGTATCCCAACCGTTCCAACACGGTATAATGGGTTACAGCCGATTTGCCGCTGCTCCCATCGGGAAAGACCATCATTTGTTGCCTGTCCCTGGGATTTCGCCCAATGTGACCTTCCACCGTGCCATGATCCTCGTCGAATGGCCCCCAAGCCAAAGCGGTATACAGGCGTTCTGTCGTTTTATGAAAAAACTGCCAACCTAAATCTGCCTTGGTAGCCGGATCTTTGGCAATAACCAACAACCCTGAGGTGTTTTTATCGATGCGGTGCACCAATCCGGGACGAGGATCATCTGTAGGAAAGGCCGGGTTGTTGCGAAAATGCCATGCCAACCCGTTGACCAGGGTTCCCGTAAAATTTCCGTGTCCGGGATGAACCACCATGCCGGCGGGTTTGTTGACCACCATCAAACAGGCATCTTCATAAATAATGTCGAGCGGCAACTCCTCAGGAATCAACTCCGTGTCCCTGGGCGGGGAAGTAACCATCACGAGCACTTCATCGAGTGGCTTGACCCTGTAGTTGGATTTGACCGGCTCACCGTTGACCATAATATACCCCGCATCGGCTGCATCTTGAATGCGATTGCGAGAAATATGCTGGATGCGGTCGACCAGAAACTTATCCACCCTGAGCATGGTCTGACCGGGATCGGCCAAGAATCGGTATTTTTCAAACAGCCCACCCGGACTCAGATTGATCGCCTCGTCTTCCGGTTCGTCTTCCGACACCTCCCATTCGTCGAAAGTATCCAGTTCATCAGAATCCTCGTTCCGCATAATCCATGTTATTCAATGTAGACTCCACCCGATTCCTCCTCTGAGGCGGATTGTATCAATGCATCATCGGTTGTCATCCACAACATGATTTTTTTCCCCATCGTGACGGGTATTCCGGCAATCGGATCTTGTTTATAAACCCGGTAGCGCTTGGCGTCCTCGGCATTTTTGGGAGTCACGTCATAGCTGACGTCACCTAAATTCAAACTTTGAGCGTGGGTGGCATCTATGGTTTCAGCCAACGACATTCCCACTAAATTTGGGGTAACCAGTTCGCCGGTTCCTGAACCTTGTCCTACCGTCAAGGTCACGCTTGAACCTTTTGACAGCCTATATCCGGCAGCAATGCTTCGTCCGTTGTGACGTACATCCAGCACGAGGTCTCTGAATTCAGAGGGCACATAGTCTATACCATCCACCTTGATTTCCATTCCTTCCAACGTAGCCACGGCTTGACGCTGGGAAAAATCTTTAACATCAGGGAGGGTGACTTGTTCGCTGGATCGAGCGTTGATGGTAAGAAAGATGATGCGGTTTCTTTTTATATGAACGCCAGGCATGGGCCTTTGGTCAAGGATAGAGCCACGAAGCTTGGTCCTGACGTACATGGAATCGACCACTTTGTAGCGCAAGCCCTTTTTTTCCAAAAAAACGGCTGCCTGACTGGGTGTTAGGGAGGTCAGGTCGGGAACAGTAATTACATCGTTGTGACGGGTATACGCTTTCAGGCCCATCATCACTGCCACAAGAAGGACAGCCACAATGACCACAAATGCAGCCAAGTTCTTCAGGAGTAATTTTAACGCAGGATCCATGACACGTTTATTTGGTCGTTGATACCGGTTCAGCTACGACGAAAGCTCCGGTCTAACGGTTATCAAAAGTACAAAAAAAAAGTAAAGACGTTGCAATCCTTACTTTCTCTTACATGGTTGGGGCGTTATTTTACCCTCTCAGACGTTCTTCGTCAGAAACCGTCAATTTTTTGCGACCATTGGCCCGACGGTGTGCCAAAACGCGGCGACCATTGGCGGTGGCCATTCTTAAACGAAATCCGTGCTTGTTGGCACGCTTTCTGTTGGATGGCTGGAATGTCCTTTTCATAGAGCAGTATCGTGTTAATTGTTTTCTTTATTGTAACGGCCTGCAAAAGTAAAACTATTTTTTAGACTTTCAAACTCCTTTTCCATTTTTTCCCCTATTATAACGGTTGTTTTTTCCTTTTTGCCGTAGGCTATTTCGTTTTAGCTTGCGAGTTCTGCTAATTATACCGATATTTGCACCCTGTTTTTTCAAAGCAATCAATCAATTACTACTCATTTATATTCGATCATCCACGAATGGCAACAACCGCAGACATCCGGAATGGCATGTGCCTTGACATCGACGGACAATATTATTTTGTCGTTGAGTTCCTTCACGTAAAACCAGGCAAAGGTGCCGCCTTTGTGCGGACCAAAATGAAAAATGTCATCACCGGCCGTGTGCTGGAACGCACGTTCAACGCCGGTGTTAAACTAGAAGAAGTACGCATTGAACGCAGGCCACACCAATACCTGTATCAGGACGACATGGGCTATACCTGCATGAATATGGAAACTTTCGATCAGATTTCCATACCGAAGGCCAACATCAATGGGGTGGAATTCATGAAAGAAGGTGATCTACTTGAAGTGGTCACCCATGCTGATTCAGAAACGGTCTTGTATGCCGACATGCCCACGCACGTCATCCTCGAAATAACCTATACGGAACCGGGTCTCCGGGGAGATACAGCCACCAACACGCTGAAACCGGCCACGGTTGAAACCGGCGCCACCGTGCGTGTTCCCTTGTTCCTCGAAGTCGGCGAGAAAATCAAGGTAGACACCCGGGACGGCTCCTACGCCGAACGCGTGCGCTGATCATCATAACTCTTTTATAAGGCATCTGTTCGCTTCCACGCTTCAGATGTTTTTTTTATCAACCATATTGCTTTTATATTGCTTTTTCGTATTCTTTATGTATATTTACAACGGAAACATACTGATAGAATATGAAAGCCAACAAAACAAACTACCCCGACAACGCTCGGGAAGGAGGTCGCTTCCGCATCAAAGATTGGGCGCTGGAAGACCGACCACGGGAAAAAATGCTCAAACAAGGTGCCGGCATGTTGAGTAATGCCGAACTACTGGCCATCCTGCTAGGTTCGGGTTCGCGTGAGGAAACAGCACTCGATCTGGCAAAACGGATTTTAAGCGGTGTGGACAACAACCTCAACGAACTGGGCAAGATTGGCATCGAGGCGCTCTGTAAGGATTTCAAAGGCGTCGGCCCGGTCAAAGCCATCACCTTGACCGCAGCACTGGAGATTGGGCGACGCAGGCGATCGTCGGAAGTGATGGCCAAATCGCAGATTCACACCAGCAAAGACATCTACGAGCTGTTTCATGCCAAGCTTTCCGACATCAGTCACGAGGAATGTTGGATGGTGCTGATGAACAACCAACACCGCATCATCGACACCATCCGTATCAGTCACGGTGGCATTTCTGAAACAACGGTAGACCCAAAAATCGTGCTAAAACACGCGTTGGACAAACTGGCATCCAGCATCATCCTCTGCCATAACCACCCCTCGGGCAACCCACATCCCAGCACAGCCGATGATAAAATCACGCACAAACTGAAACTGGCGTGTTTAAACCTAGACATTCAATTCACTGATCATTTAATTTTTAGCGAGAATACCTATTTCAGTTATGCCGACGAGGGGAAACTGTGACAAGTTGTTCAATCGTGGAAAAACGTGTATTTTTGTAAAAAATCCCTCTATGGAGAACAAGATACTCGACCTTGAAGAAGCCATTGTCAAAATGCTGCGTACGGTTTACGATCCGGAAATTCCGATCAATGTATATGATCTGGGGTTAATTTACCGCATTGATACACAACCTGATGGAGCTACCACAATTGATATGACCATGACAGCGCCATCGTGCCCCATGTCCGATTTTATTTTGGAAGATGTGCGCATGAAGGTGGAATCTGTTGAAGGGGTGAGTTCCCTAACGTTGAACCTGGTTTTTGAACCGGCCTGGGATAAGGACATGATGTCGGAAGAGGCTAAGCTTGAACTCGGATTTCTCTAACCCGCCGACTGTGAAAACCTATTTTGTATCTGATACCCACTTGGGAAGCCTTGCCTTCACCAATAACCGTGAAAATGAGTGTAAGCTTGTTCGGTGGCTTGACAGCATCAAACCCGATTGCGATGCGCTCTACTTGATGGGCGACATGATCGACTTCTGGTTTGAATACAAGCACGTGGTTCCAAAGGGTTTTGTGCGGTTCTTCGGCAAAATCGCCGAATTCACAGACAACGGCATACCGGTTTACTGGTTTACGGGCAATCACGACATCTGGTTATTCAGCTACGTCCAACAGGAATTGGGCGTTATCGTCCTCACAGACGCTGTCGAAACCATCTTGCACGGCAAAAAGGTAATGCTGGCTCACGGCGACGGTTTGGGTGACCCCTCCCGCTCGTTCAAGTTGCTGCGTGGTATTTTTCACAATAAATGCTGCCAACGGCTTTTTAAGATGATCAATCCCTATTTTGGACTTGGTTTCGGGCTGCAATGGGCTAAACACAGCCGCTTAAAAAGGGGGCCGGGTCCTGAGGTTTATATGGGCGAAGATAAGGAGCATCAGGTTATATTTGCCAAGCTGGATGCTGCACGACGCGGCGAAGATGCCCCAGACTTCTATATTTTCGGACACCGGCACATCCTGCTCGACCTATCCCTTTCCGCCAAATCGCGCGTCATCATTCTCGGTGAATGGTTTTACCACTACTCCTACGGTGCGCTTGACGACAACGGCTTCACACTTTTCACTTTCGACGAAGAATAGCACCATCTCGACAGCACTACCAATTTAATGCACCATCCCCCACAGAAATAAGGAATCAACTGCAAAACCTGAGGATTTAGTTTTTCCTGACATGTACCTGTTTCCGTTCCGCCAGCAGGGTATTTTTTCCGTCTCCGGTTCAGGCTGCTGAAAATATCGCCAGTGCAGCTAAAATCTCAAAGCGTCACGAGCCTAAAGGCTCGCTCCTCGGAAGATGAGATTTTTTAACGCTGCCCTTGGCTTATTTTCCAAACGCAGCCTTCCAAGTCGCCGGAAAAAACACCCTGCCGGCTCCACTGCAACGCTCATTGGGCGGAAGGCGGTGACCTTCGATCAAGGGAAGCCCCATTCACATAGAAAACAAACAACCCATAACACGTTTTAAAAGATTCAATCAGTAAATCCTCAGTTTTTTCAGTTGGTCCTAAATAAGTCTACTGATTCAAAATTCTCTAATTTAGACATCCACAAGAAATTATAGCAAAACAAAAATAGAATATTCTTTCCCAATAATTTGTTTATCAGTAATAATATATTATGTTTGCCCCAAAAAACATGAAGAAGGAATATCACAAATACTTGAGAGGAATCTTTATATCCTCTGTTGCATCATTGGTGACTCCTTCCCCATCGATGGGAAACACTGGTCTGCAAAATCTTCCAGACGACATAAATAGCACAGATCATGCCATTACTTTTCGAGATGGCAAGGACAACAATTCTCCCAAACACCTTCTTAGAATGGGAGGCAATAATAAAATCATCTTGATAGCAGCACACGGTAGTCATAGTTCTCATAGCAGCCATAGTTCCCACTCTTCACATCGTTCAAGTTCGGGTGGGGACTATTCGGACTATTCAAATAGCACCACTCCATCCTATTCTACAGAAAGTTATACACCAGCTGAGAAAACATACAACCTTGGGGATAGAGTTATCTCTTTAGGAATAGCTGGTAGTGATGTCAAAATCCTGGCTGAATACTTAACCAAATATGGCTTTCTTAGAAAAGAAGATGTATCAACTATTGGGACGAATGCTTGGTGTGATTCAAAAATGGAAGAATCAATCAAGTCGTTTCAACGCATCTGTGGACTGGAAGCCGATGGAAAGGCAGGAGATACCACTATTGCACGTTTAAAAACATATAGCCCAACTCCAAAGATTGATGAATCAACAATAGACTTGGGAAATCGCGTTCTAAAAAAAGACATGCAAGGTTCGGATGTGACACAACTCAATAATATATTAATAGACAAGGGATTTCTTTCCGGGAAAATATCAAAAGGCGTTTCAAAATTCAACCAAGCAACATACGAAGCCGTCGTTGCCTTCCAGAAATCTATCGGAATTGATTCTAATGGCATTGTCAATACACAAACAGTTTATTTCTTAAAAAAATAGCATGCCGTACTCAGCCTTAGCTAATGGTTTGATTGTCATCGACGTGGACCTTAATCAGTATAGTAACGAAGTTGTATCCAAGTCGTGTTATTGGTTATCTGACACGTATATTTTTTCAAGAGAATCAAGAGTGGACAATACATGTAGGATCACCGTTGAGCGTATTGACGGATTATTCAACGAAGACGAATTCCTTACATTTCGGATCAAGTTTAGTCAATCATTGGCCGATAATAAATTAAGAGAAATAATCAGAAAAGAGACTGAGTGCATCAGAAACATACTCTATATCAAAGCATTCTCAAACAACGATGAGTTTGAGGATTACAATTTTACATTATAAATGTATTTTCTTCTTCCCTTTAGGTTCCATCGCTTACTTGATCGCGAATTGATCGTTAACGAAGTCGGAGATTTCTTGGTTCTACCAAATGGTAGCGTACAAAGAATCGTTGAACGTCAAATCGAAATCGAATCCGAATTATTTAAAGACCTTGTTGTCAATTCATTTATATCGGTTGATACTATTCCGCCGCTTATCGACAATTACGCAACAAGATTAAGGACAAAAAAGGCATTTCTTAATAACTTTACAACGTTGCACATTTTTGTGTTAACGATCAGATGCAATCAAAATTGTATTTACTGTCAAGCTTCAAGCAGAGAAAGCGGAAGTCCATGTGAATGCGATATCTCGACAAAAGCGATTGAAGAAGGTATAGAATTAATGTTCAGAAGCCCATCCCCCCATCTTACAATGGAGTTTCAAGGAGGCGAACCAACATTAGTGCCCAATTTATTTAGATATGCTTTAGAAACCACAGAACTAAAAAACAAACAGTTTGCAAAAGATATTACATACGTTCTTTGCACCAACTGCGTTAACGTATCCGAAGAGGTTCTTGATTTATGTGAGCAATATCACGTATTGATTTCAACCTCTCTTGATGGACCCGAAAAGTTGCATAATACCAACAGAGGAAAGATTGACAGTTATCAAAAAACCATTAATGGAATAAACAAATGCCGAGAGAGATTGGGTAGAGAAAATATTTCAGCACTGATGACAACGTCCAATCTTTCACTTGAAACCCCGAAAGAAATCATTGAATCATATCTAATTAATGGTTTTCATTCCATTTTTATACGCGCCCTTAACCCATATGGCCTTGCATCAACAAACGATGATTGGGGTTTATACTACGAAGCATTTATTAATTTCTATAAATCAGCGCTTGATTACATCATTGAAATCAACAAGAATGGGACATTCTTTGTCGAGGAATTTACAGCCTTGATTTTACGAAAAATTCTCACCCCGTTCTCAACTGGATTTGTTGATTTACAATCACCTGCCGGCATTATTAATAGTGTTGTTGTGTATAACTATGATGGATTTGTTTATGCTTCCGACGAATCAAGAATGCTTGCAGAATTTGGTGACTACACTTTTAGATTGGGCTCAGTCACTGACTCATACGAACAATTGTTTTATGGTAAAAAGGCTCAGAATCTTGCCCAATTATGGGCAAATGAAATTATTGCAGGGTGTTCTGATTGTGCTTTACAAACATATTGCGGAGCTGATCCTGTTCGGAACTATTCGACTCAAGGAGATCCGTATGGGTATCGACCATCCTCTTGGTTTTGCAAAAAACACAAAGCAATTATTGAACACATTTTTTCTTTATTGATTGAAAGGGCAAAAGAGGTAACCCCTATTTTTCGTAACTGGTTAATTCAAACACGTGGATGAAAAGAGATTCTATCGACATAAATTCAAATGACAATGCTTTGTTTGTCACATCCCGTTGCAACAATCAATGCTTAATGTGTTGCCAGCCGCCATACTACGTAGATGATATTGACTTCTTTTATGACAAGAACATAAAAATAATTGATAGCGCAGACAAAAATTTAAAAGAAATTGGTATCACAGGAGGTGAACCAACCTTATTAAACGAACGGTTCTTTTCTCTCCTATCTCATATTAGTAAGTCTTTACCTTACACGCATATTCAAGTTTTGAGTAATGGCCGCAAATTTTCTGATTTTTTATTTACTTTAGGGTTTAATGATTTGATTAAAAACCAGTTATTGATAAGTATTCCTATACATTCCGATTTCGCTGGTGACCATGACAAAATAACACAAGTTAAAGGATCATACGATCAGACATTACATGGCTTATACAATTTAGGGAGGTTGGACGTACCCGTAGAGATTAGAATTGTAATCAACAAGATGAATCATACCCGCTTACCTAAAATTTCTTCATTCTTGTACAAACAGTTGCCTTTTGCCCATTTTGTATCATTTATGGGCATGGAGACCACTGGTTGGGCTATAGACAATCAGGAATTGGTATGGATAGACCCCTACGAATACAAACAAGAACTCGAGATAGCCGTTTTAGAACTAACTTCATGCGGAGTTAATACGTCAATATTTAACATTCCCCATTGCCTCTTGCCAGAAAGTCTGCATCCTTATGCAGTCAAATCAATCTCAGATTGGAAGGTTACATTCTTCAACAAGTGTATGTCATGTAAATACCTCACAAAATGTTGTGGGTTATTTGAAACGTCCAAAATTCACAGTCAAAATCTAAAGACCCACATGTGATTTGGGGCAACCACAAATTTCGAGGATTTTCTGATTAATTCTTTTCAAAACGTGTCGTACCTTTTTCCGCACGCAAACAGCCCTTCCTTTATCAAGTAAATCCAAAGTCACTGCTGCCCGCCCAATGACCGTTGCAGTGGAGCCGGAAAAGATACCCTGCCGGCGGAACGGAAACAGGTAGATGTTACAGGGGAAACTAAATCTTCAGGTTTCACGGTTAATCCACAACTTTTCAATTTGATATAGAATAGCACCAGCCCGACAGGGTGGTCTGTAACAAGAAAGCCCCATTTCCTGATAAAATGGAGCATTTCCAGTGCTTGCAGAAAGCAAAAAAATACGACAATAGTTATGCTTAGGCGCGGTGCGAGAGAATTTCGATGGTATCCTTGGCTATCATGAATTCTTCTTCCGTGGGCACAACAATGACCGTAACCAGCGAATCGGGAGCGGAAATAATCATCTCCTTGCCCTTCAAGCCGATATTCTTCGACTCATCCAGCTTGATGCCCATGAATTCCATGTTCGCACACACTTCGGAACGCGTTGACCATTGATTCTCGCCAACACCGCCGGTAAAGACCAGAATATCGACACCGCCCAACACCGCTGCATAAGACCCAACGTATTTCTTGATGCGGTAGTTGTACATTTCCTGGGCCAAAATGGCGCGCTCGTTTCCGGCCTTGACAGCGACCTCAAGCTCCCTCATATCGGAAGAAACGCCCGAAACGCCGAGAACGCCGCTTTGTTTGTTAAGAAGGTCACTGATTTCGGAGGCCCGCATCTTTTTCTTTTCTGAAATGAAGGTGAGCACACCTGGGTCGATCTCTCCGGCCCGTGTACCCATAAGCAGCCCATCCACAGGAGTCATACCCATGGATGTGTCAATGGATTTACCATTCTTGATAGCCGTAATGGAAGCACCGTTACCAATGTGCGCCGTGATGATGCGTTGATGTTCATAGGGAACGCCCAGAATTTCGCAGGCACGCCTGGAAACATACCGATGGCTGGTACCGTGAAAACCGTAGCGACGAATACCGTAATCTAGGTAATAACTGTAGGGTAGCCCGTAAATATAAGCCTTGGGCGGCATGGTTTGATGAAAGGCCGTATCAAATACGGCAACTTGGGGAATATTCGGCATCAACTTCTCAACCGCACGAATGCCAATCAGGTTGGAAGGATTGTGCAGGGGTGCCAGATCGACACACTCCTCCACTTTTTTAATCACCTCATCGGTGATCAGCACACTTTCATTAAATTTCTCACCGCCATGAACGACCCGATGGCCAACAGCATCTATGGCGGTGAGCGAGTCAATGCAGCCGTATTCCTTACTGGTCAGCACCTTCAGTATCAGCTCAACACCCGTTTGATGCTCAGGAATGGATTGATTGATAACCACTTTTCGATCATCGGGCATCGTCAGTTTCAAAAATGACCCCTCTAGACCGATCTTCTCAATCCCTCCTTGAGCCAACACTTCGTGAGTCTGCATTTCGAACAACTTGTACTTGATCGATGAACTGCCGCAATTAAACACCAATACTTTCATGCATTCAATCTATTTTGCACCTCATTCACCGCTTGAGACCCAGTGCCTGATTGGCTGTAATTACAATCATTTTATACACATCCTCAACCGAGCAACCCCTGGACAAATCGTTGATGGGAGCTGCCATTCCTTGTAAAATTGGACCGATAGCCTGAGCCTGGCCAAGCCGTTGCACCAATTTATACGCGATGTTTCCTGCTTCCAACGAAGGGAATATCAACACATTGGCCATTCCGGCAATAGGACTGCCAGGCGCTTTGCTTTCAGCCACCGACGGAAGGATAGCGGCATCAGCCTGCAATTCCCCGTCAATAAGCAATCCGGGTTCCATTTCCTTTGCCAAACGGGTGGCCTCGACTACCTTGTCAACGCGTTCGTGTTTGGCGCTTCCCTTGGTGGAAAAACTCAACATGGCTATTCGCGGTTCAAATCCAACCAGGTTTCGAGCCGTTGCTGCTGTACATACAGCTATTTGAGCCAATTCAGGAGCCGTTGGTTCCGGCGTAACGGCACAGTCTGCAAACACCATCAACCCATCATTACCGTAGGTATCGGCGTTTAAAAACATGAGGAACGCACCCGAGACAACACTGATACCCGGTTGCGTTTTTATAAGTTGAAAAGCGGGACGCAGCACGTCTCCTGTCGTATTGCGGGCACCGGCTACTTCACCGTCGGCATCGCCATTTTTAATCATCAGGCAAGACAAGTACAACGGATTCTCCACCAATACGGAGGCTTGTTCTTGGGTCATGCCCTTACTCTTTCGGAGTTCAACCAACAGGTTTGTGTATAGTTCTTTATTTTCGTGGTTTACAGGATCGATGACTGTCGCTTTGGCAATATGCGTAAGCCCGTTAGCTACAGCCAGTTGCTTAATTTCATCCGGATTACCAATCAATAACAGATGAGCCGCGTTGTCGGCCAAAATGGCATCTGCTGCCTTCAGTGTCCTAACCTCGGTACCTTCCGGTAATACAATGCGTTTCCGATTGGCTTGGGCGCGCAATAACATATCCTGTAAAATGTCCATGGAACTTTCTTTTTTCGGGTGCAAATATACACAATTTGCAACGTAGAGTTTGCAAAACGGTCAAATAACCTCTAAAAAAAACAAAAACCAAATGAATTTATAATCGTCAGCTTTAATGAGTCAGCAAACGTTCCAGATCTTCGATGACTAGCCGCTGCTTTAATTCTCCCATATACGCCAGACTGATCCTGCCCGTTTCTTCAGAAACAACGATGATTTTTGCATCCGTTACCTGTGAAAGGCCAAGTGCAGCCCGGTGCCTAAGCCCGAGCTCTTTTGGCAAGTTATCGTCGTGAGCAACCGGCAGGATACAGGCGGCCGCCTTGACCCGATCAGTACTGATTATGACGGCGCCATCGTGCAGGGGGCTGTTCTTGAAAAAGATATTTTCCAGCAATCGGCCACTGATTACTGCGTCAATGATCTCACCCGATTTCACATAATCGTCGAGCATGACTTTCTCTTCCAATACGATGAGAGCGCCCGTCTTACGTTTGGACATTTCCTGACACGCCAACACAATTTCCATGATGGAATGGTCTCCGTCTAGGTTCCCCTGTTTCTTTGTAGAAAAAAATGAAGACAGTGCGTGCCAACGTCTTCTAGACCCAAGTAGCACCAAAAACCGTTTGATTTCGTTTTGAAACAAGACAATCAAAGCGATAGCACCTACACTGATGAACTTATCCATGATGGCACCCAACAACTTCATCTCAAACACATAGGAAACCAGAATCCACAGCGCCACAAAGAAAATGACCCCAATAAACACCGATAAGGCGCCTGAGCTTTTCATCAACTTGTAGGTAGCATACAGCAGCAGTGCGACAAACAAGATGTCGATAACATCAATGATAGAAGGTAAAATGGGCATATTCAACATAATCCGGCTTTTTGGCAGGTTTGAACCAACGTCACACATTGCTTGGCGGCGGCCACATCGTGTACCCTAAGAATATGGGCGCCCTGCATCAGTGCGAGGGTATTGAGCGTCGTGGTTCCGTTCAACGAATCTTCAGGTGTCAGGTTCAATAATTTGTATATCATTGATTTGCGAGATACCCCTACTAACAAAGGTAAATCAAAAAGTTGAAAGTCGGGCAAACGCCGCAGCAATTCGTAATTCTGATCCAGGGTTTTCCCAAAGCCAAATCCAGGATCAAGCACGATGTCGTTGACCCCGAGGTCTCGCAACTTGGCTATTTTTTCCGAAAAGTAGGCCACCACTTCTTTGACAAGATTTCGATAATGAGGTTGTACCTGCATAGTAGCCGGAGTACCCTGGATGTGTGACAAAATATAGGGAACCTGCAAGCCGGCCACTGTTTTGAACAGCTGTTTATCCATGGTTCCTCCGGAAATATCGTTGATCATAGCAGCACCCAGTTCGTTGACAGACAGGGCTGCCACTTTCGACCGAAACGTGTCGACCGAAACGGGCAAAGAAGGCCATTCCTTGCGAATCAAGGTTAATGCCAAACGGATGCGCTTCACTTCTTCTTCCTCCGTTGCCAACTCAATTCCGGGACGTGTAGAACAACCTCCCACGTCAATAATATCCACACCCTCCTCAACCATATTCCGCACCCGTTCCCAAATGTCCTTTTCCGACAGGTTTCGACTTCCGGAAAAAAAAGAATCGGGGGTAACATTCAGGATACCCATCACCCTGGGTGTATCCAGCGACAGGAGTTGTCCCTGAAAGTTCAGCGTGTATCGGGGTTGTGGCACATTCATGGGTAAAAGAGATTGATTGTTTACAAAAGTAACGTGAAAATCCATATTTCAAACGGATGAAAAAAAAATTGCACCCGCCACGTCCGATAATTCCTAAAAAGCCGATACCTTTATGTTCGCTTAAACAAAATGACAGTTGCCCCCATGACCACATTGGACACCCTGTACGCCTGTTACCTCAAACATCCGTGCGTCACCACCGATAGCCGAAACACGCCGGCCGGATCCATCTTCTTCGCCCTTAAAGGCACATCGTTCAACGGAAACACGTATGCTTCCATGGCATTGGAGGCCGGCTGCAGTTTTGCCGTGGTGGACGAACCGGAAGCCGTTGTCAACGAGCGTTGCCTACTGGTGGACGATGTGCTGGAAACCCTTCAGGCACTGGCCAATCATCACCGTAACGCCTGCGGGATACCAGTGATTGGAATCACGGGTACAAACGGAAAGACCACCACCAAGGAGCTTGTAGCCGCTGTCTTGAGTCGGAAATATAACCTGCTCTACACCCAGGGCAACTTAAACAATCACATCGGGGTGCCTCTTACCTTGCTTCGCCTGACAAAAGAGCACGAAATGGCCGTTATCGAGATGGGCGCCAACCACCCCGGCGAAATTCGGGAGTTGACCGCCATTGCCGACCCTGATTACGGCCTTATCACCAACGTGGGCAAGGCACACCTTGAAGGATTTGGGTCTTTTGAGGGTGTCATTCAAACCAAAGGCGAACTCTACGAACACCTTCGCGCCAAAAAAGGCAAGATTTTCATCAATGTAGACAACCCCTTTTTAGCGGGCATCGCACTTGACATGGAGCAAATACCCTACGCCACAAGCCCAGGGTCTACGTTATGGGGAGAAACCCTCTCCTGCTCGCCCTTCCTGCGGCTCAAATGGCATTCCGGCAACAACGAGGTGGTGGCCTCCACCAACCTGATTGGTTCGTACAACCTGGAAAATGCGCTTGCAGCCATTTGTATGGGGCTTTATTTCGGTGTGTCCGAAGCCGATATTGTTTCCGCACTGAAGGACTACGTACCCAGCAACAACCGGTCTCAACTCAAACAGACGGAACAGAACACCCTTATCATCGACGCCTATAACGCCAATCCAACCAGCATGGCTGCTGCCCTGCAGAATTTTACACAGTACGAGGCTGAAAAAAAGGGGATCATTCTGGGTAGTATGAAAGAACTCGGAGCACAAAGCCTTGAGGAACACGACCGTCTTGTACGCACCATCACCGAATCGGGTTTCGACCGAGTATTTTTGATTGGCGATGAGTTTCGCTCAATAAGCGGTGACTATCCTGTGTTCAGTAATGCCGAACAATTCACCAACTTTCTTCAAAGCTCCCCGTTGGAAGGGTACACCATCCTGATCAAAGGTTCCAGGGGTAACCGCTTGGAATCGGTGGTTCCCTTTCTGTGAGAAACAGCCATTAATCGAGTGTTGCGCCATGCGTGGCACATAAAAAAAGAGGTTGCCTTTATAAGACAACCTCTTTTTTATATCGTGTAACAGCTTGTTGTTACAAACCGAAGCTAATGGCGCTCAAGTGCTCGTAGATGCCACCGAATAAGCCCAACGTCACGATGCCCACCAGGCAAAGTACCAGGGATACCTTCATGTACACATCACTGGAAACCCGTTCCAACGGTTGGTCGTTTGGATTGATAAACATCGCCTTGACCACCAATAAGTAGTAATACAAGGAGATGATGGTGTTGACCAGAGCAATGAACACCAGTATATACTCACCCTGAGCAGCGGCTGCGGTAAAGACGAAGAACTTGCTAAAGAAACCGGCCGTGGGAGGAATACCCCCTAAGGAGAACAACGCAAACATCATGATAGCGGCCAATTTAGGATTCGTCTTGTACAATCCGTTATAGTCGGCTATGTCCACTTTGCCCGTTTTGTTCTCAATAGCTGAGATGACACCGAATGCGGCCATGTTTGAGAAAATATAGACCAACACAAAGTAGATGGTTGAAGCCATACCTTGAGCGGTACCAGCCATCACACTCAACATGATGTAACCGGCCTGCGAGATGGAAGAAAATGCCAGAAACCGTTTGAGGTTGGTCTGACGCATAGCGAACAGGTTACCCAACGTAATGGTAATCAAAATAATCCACCATAATATATCCTGCCAATTATACGTCATTATGGTAAATACCCTATACAGGATAGCCATCAAAGCATACACCGCTGCACCTTTGGAAATAGTTGACAAATAGGCTGTTACATTTGTAGGAGCTCCTTGGTACACGTCGGCTGTCCAGAAATGAAAGGGAACGAGCGAGATCTTAAAGAACAAACCCACTGCAAACATAACCATAGCCATGATTACCATTGGATTGGGCATCATGATTACCTTGATATCGCTGAAATACATCGATCCGGTAGCACCATAGAGGAAAGAAAGACCAAACAAAAGGATGGCCGAGGAAAAGACGGCGGTGAATATGTATTTCGCACCCGCTTCGGCTGAATTGTTCCGGTACTTTTCAAACGCTACCAAAGCAGCCATGGGAAGAGATGCCATCTCCAATCCAATATAGAACAAAATGAAATTTCCGGAAGAAATCATCAGGTACATGCCCAAGAGCGTCAGAAACGTCAGTGAAAAAAACTCGCTGCGTTTATAACTGACCTCGCTTCCAGACAACCACCCGTTCGTTTGAAGCAGCATCAAGAGCACACCCACATTCAGGATATTTTTCACCCAAAACTCAGTGTTTCCCAATACATACATGCCGCTAAACGACTCACCGGTTGTTTGAGGCAAAAAACAAAACACCGTATGGGCGAGAAAAAGCAAAATAGCCAACGGTTGAAACAGAGCCTTAGCCTTTTCTGTCGCCACCAGGTCAAACACAAAAAGGATAAGAAACACCACCATCAGCGACATTTCTTGCTTCATCAACAAATAATTGCTCAAATCCATATATCAGTTTCAATTAGTCGATTAATCTTCAGTTAGGGGGTCACCAAATAGCCAAGGTGGTCAGACTGCCTCTGATCAGGTCGGATATAAAACTGGGGTACATACCAATGCCGGCAATAAACACAATCAGCACGACAACAGCTACCCGTTCGTACCAGGCAGCGTCGGTAAGGTGAAGGTGATGTTCATCCTGAACGCCACCATAGAGAATCTTGCCCACCACGCGCAGAATATAGACCGCCGTGATTACAATGGAAGAAACGGCAATAATGGTGAAGACACGGTGGAACATATCGGTGTGTTGGAACGAACCAACAAATATGGTCATTTCAGATACGAAACCGCTCAAACCCGGCAACCCCAGCGAAGCCAAACCGGCAATCACGTAGCAGACCGAGAGGAAGGGCATCACACGCATCAGCCCACCCATCTCGCGGATGTCCCTGGTGTGTGTCCGTCCGTATATCATACCGATCAAGGCAAAGAAAAGTGCCGTCATCAACCCGTGTGAAAGCATTTGCATAACAGCACCGGTCATTGCCGTTTCGTTGAGCATCAGGATGGCAAACAACACCAAGCCGCAGTGGCTTACGGATGAATACGCATTGATGTATTTCAGGTCGGTTTGTCGGATGGCTCCAAAGGCGCCGTACACCACGCTGATACCGGTTAGAATTAAGAAGATCCACGCCTGTTCGTGTGCAGCTTGAGGCATCAATGAAACGGCAATGCGGAAACAACCGTAGCCTCCCAATTTCATCAACACACCGGCGTGCAACATCGACACCGCTGTCGGGGCGGAAGCGTGACCATCGGGTGACCACGTATGGAAAGGAAACATAGCGCCCAACACGCCAAATCCAACAAAGGTCAACGGGAAGAATACACGTTGAAATCCAATAGGAATACCCGTTTTAGCTATTTCCAACAGATTGAAGGAAAAATGACCGGTACCCGCACCGGAACCGAAATATACACCCAATACGCCCAAAATCATAAAGGCCGATCCACCCATCAACATGAGCGTCAGTTTCATGGCCGAGTATTCCTTGCGACCCGTTCCCCAAACACCAATCAGCAAGTACATGGGAATCAGTGCTACCTCGTAGAACAAGACCATGGTAAACAGATCGATGGAGATGAAGAATCCGTAAACCCCGATGGCCAACAAAGAGAACCACATAAAGAACTCTTTAGGCAGGGGATTCATGTTCCAGGAAGCAAAAACGCCGGTAAACACGATGACGGACGACAACAGCAGCATGGCTACTGAAATACCATCGATACCTACCGAGTAATGAATATTCAAGGCCGGATACCACAGGGTGTCGGCAGTAAACAACATCTTAGCCACGTTGCCGGCACCTCGTTCAGCCAGAAACAAGTACGTGGTCACCAGCGAGAGAATCAACAGCAGTGATGCCCCCATAACCGCTACAGTACGGATGGCTTTCATGTTTTGCTTGCACGGAATGAAGCAAATCAGCATCAACAGTGGAATGAGAATAAATAATGACAGAAAATTCATAGCGTATGTTTTAGCGATGATTCGTTAGTACATTATAGGAATACGACAAGTGCGACAATGACCATCGTAGCCACATAAAAGGCCCAGGCATAATCCTGCAGCTCTCCCGATTGAATGCGTTTGATACCGGTTGAAACCGTATTGGTCACCGACGAGAGCAAGTTCATGAAACCGTCAATCACATGGCGATCAAACCAAGCGATGGGCTTGGATATACGTTCAAAAATGATCTTCTTCGTCACAAACATCCACACCTCGTCAAACCAGAACTTATTGTAAGAAGCCTTATACAAACCCTTCACAGCTAAGGCCAGTCGATCGGGTTTATCATTTTCCTTGCGGTACATGTACGTAGCAATCAAAATGCCAATCACGCCGACCAAAATACTCATCGAGGCAATTGACCATTCGATGTGACCGGTAAAACCCGCGCCATCTGCTGTGACAAACTGACTGAACGGTACAAAACCAATCACACAGGTCAGGGTAGCCAGGAACATCAGCGGGAACGACATGGTGAGCGGAGACTCGTGCGGAGTATGGTGGTAGCTCTTATCCGATTCACCCCAAAAAATACGGTAGTACAACCTGAACATATAAAAGGCCGTTAAACCGGCAGTCAGATACAAAATGCCAAAAATCAGCTTATCGTGTTCAAACGCGTTAACCAGAATCTCATCTTTGCTGAAGAATCCCGAGAAAGGAGGAATACCGGCAATGGATAAACAGGCGATGAGGAAGGTTATATGAGTGATAGGCATGTACTTGCGCAAGCCACCCATATCCTTCATCTCGTTGCTGTGCACCGCGTGAATCACGGAACCTGCACCGAGGAACAACAAAGCCTTGAAAAACGCGTGTGTCGTAAGGTGGAACATGGAAGCCATGTAACCCAAGCCTTGATGACCTTCAAACCCGGAACAGCCGAGGGAGGTAATCATGAAAGCAATTTGCGAAATGGTGGAAAAGGCAAGCACACGTTTGATGTCGGTCTGCGTACAAGCCACGATGGCTGCAAACAAAGCCGTAGCGGCACCAATGTAGCTGATGATGGTCAAGACTTCGGGAGCTCCAAAAAAGTAAACAGGGAACATGCGGGCAACCAAGAAAACACCGGCTACGACCATGGTAGCAGCGTGGATCAGGGCGGATACCGGCGTGGGGCCCTCCATGGCATCGGGCAACCAAATGTGGAACGGCATCATGGCCGACTTGCCGGCACCACCGATAAAGATCAGCATCATGGCCCATGAAAGCACCGACCATCCCATAAAGGTAGCGGTGATAGGATGAGCAAAGACATTACCCGTAGGGCTGATTAACGAAGCAAAATCAAACGTTCCGGTGTAGAACGACAAGACCAAAATACCGATGAGGAAAAATAAGTCGGCAAAGCGCGTCACGATGAAGGCTTTCTTCGAGGCAGCCACCGCCGACGGTTTGGTATAGTAGAACCCAATCAAGGAATAGGAAGAAACACCCACCAACTCCCAGAAAATGTACATCTGGAAAATATTCGTGGCAACGACCAGTCCCAACATGGAAAAGGTAAACAGGGACAACAAGGCGTAATAGCGTTGAAAACCCCGCTCTCCCTTCATGTAGCCCAAACTGTAAAGGTGAACCATCAAGGAAACCGTGGTCACCACCACCAGCATCAATACGGAAATGGGATCGAGCATGATGCCCAAATCGATGGACAATTTGTCGGTAAAGGTCAGCCAATGTACGTTAAAGGCATTGACGGCCGTGTATACGCCGTCCACCTTCCCAATCTCAAAGAAATACTGGTACGCAGCTGTGTACGAAAGCGCTGCCATGACGGTCAGGGCTATCGTGCCGATAATACCGGCCACGGCTGGTTTCATCTTACCGCCAAGCAAGCCAAGAAACAGAAACATGATGGCGGGTAACGCAACTATGATTAATGTATAACTCATCATCAGAACTTCATTTTATTAACCTCATCAATGTTGATGTTCTTCAGGTTGCGGTAAATATTAATGATAATGGCGATGGCTAGGGCAGTTTCAGCTGCCGAGACACCGATAGCGAACAAGGAAAAGAAAACGCCGTCCATTTGTCCCGGAAAGAAATAGCGGTTAAAAACGGCAAAGTTGATGTCGGCTGCGTTGAGCATAAGTTCAAGCGACATAAGGATGGTCAGCATGTTTCTGCGGGTCAGAAAGCCATATACCCCGGCAAAAAACATGACGGTACTGACAATCAGGTAGGCTTCAATAGGTATGTTACTCATAGTTCCTGCTATTTTTAACGTTTTCTGGCAATCATGATGGCGCCGACGATGCTCGCCAGCAACAAGATGCTGATGGCTTCAAAGGGCAACAGGTATTGAAACTTATCGGTACCCATCATGGACAAACCAATTTCTTTCATAGTCGGTTCCTTAAAGGGAAACGCCTCACAAATACGCGTGATGTTGTAA
>Ga0302288_1000350_pt1 | contig 38384 bp, 18 predicted proteins | sample III_Fen_N1_1_FD_194549 | JGI IMG/M metagenome (GOLD analysis project Ga0302288, IMG submission 194549) | Peat permafrost microbial communities from Stordalen Mire near Abisko, Sweden - III_Fen_N1_1 | ecosystem: Environmental > Terrestrial > Soil > Wetlands > Permafrost | place: Sweden: Abisko...
GTACTTGTTGTGCATCGCCAGTAGTTTTTATAAATAATGAAATGCAGATTGAATCTTTTTCCGTTACTCAAGAACATCAATTTGAATATAATTCCTCGTATAGTTCATCTGAACATTTTGGTATTTGGCAACCGCCCAAAATAAGTTAATTCCCGTTTTTTTGTTTTAATTATTAGCTTCTAAAAACTCGGCATGACGTGCATTTAATGTTTGTCACCCTTAGCTTGTCGAAGGGTTTACTAATTAATCAAAAACGAACATTCCCAAATTAACTCATTTTCAATTCTCAATTTTCATTTTTCAATTCATTATGATCGAACGTATCATTCATTTTTCGATAAAGAATAAATTTATCGTTGGATTATTTGTAGTAGCATTAATTGGCTGGGGGACGTATTCTTTAACCAAATTGCCTATTGATGCAATTCCCGATATTACAAACAATCAAGTTCAAGTCATTTCATTGGCACCGTCGTTGGCAGTTCAAGAGGTTGAGAGTTTTATTACTGCACCCATTGAAGTTGCCGTTGCCAATATTCCCGATATCATTGAACTTCGCTCAATTTCGCGTTTGGGATTGTCGGTTATTACCGTTGTTTTCAAAGATGGCGTTGATGTGTATTGGGCTCGACAACAATTGAGCGAGCGACTAAAAGAAGCCGAAGAAGCAATTCCTGCTGGATTGGCAAAAGTAGAACTAGCTCCAATTTCATCGGGTTTGGGCGAAATTTATCAATATCGACTTGCTGTAGATAAAGCTTACGAAAAGCAATACAACCCAATGGATTTGCGAACCATTCAAGACTGGGTTGTTCGTCGCGAGATGCTTGGAACTGCTGGTGTTGCCGACATTAATAGCTATGGTGGATTTGTAAAACAATATGAAATTGCTCTTAATCCAGACCGATTAAGAAGTATGAATTTGTCGCTTACCGATATTTTTCAAGCATTGGAACGCAATAACGAAAATACGGGAAGTGCTTATATCGATAAAAAACCAACCGCTTATTTTATTCGTGGCATTGGTTTAGTAAAAACATTGGACGACATCGAAAAGATTGTTGTTAAGAATAATGCATCGGGTATTCCAATTTTGATTCGCGATATTGCTACTGTTCAATATGGAAGTGCAACTCGTTATGGTGCGTTAGTTATCGATACATCTGAAGCTGTTGGTGGAGTGGTTATGATGCTTAAAGGTGCAAATGCTCACGAAGTTGTTGAGAGTGTCAAAACACGAATAGCTGCTATACAAAAATCATTGCCCAAAGGTGTAATTATCGAACCATTTTTGAACCGTTCCGACCTTGTGGGACGAGCCATTGGAACCGTTTCGCGAAATCTGATAGAAGGAGCATTAATCGTAATTTTTATCCTTGTTCTTTTGCTTGGAAATCTTCGTGCTGGGTTAATTGTTGCTTCGGTAATTCCATTAGCTATGTTATTTGCCATTTCGTTGATGAATCTCTTTGGCGTATCGGGCAATTTGATGAGTCTTGGGGCAATTGATTTTGGTTTAATTGTAGATGGTGCTGTAATTATTGTTGAAAGTGTGGTGCACAGGATTACCATGAGCAAGCACCATCATCAAGGCATAAAAAAACTTACGCAGGAACAAATGGACGAAAACGTGTTTGATTCAGCTAAACGAATGATGAGTTCAGCAACATTTGGGCAAATAATTATCCTCATTGTTTATCTTCCAATAATGGCTTTGATTGGCATTGAAGGGAAAATGTTTCGACCAATGGCACAGGTTGTAGCCTTTGCTTTACTTGGTGCTGCAATTCTTTCGTTAACGTATGTTCCTTTGGCTTCGGCTTTATTTCTAAGCAAGAAAACCGAACACAAACGCAATTTTTCTGATAGATTGATGGATGGATTTCATCGTGCATTTTCTCCAATAATCTCATTTGCATTACAGCATAAACGTCTCGTTTCAATATCTGCAATTGTTTTATTCTTGGTTAGTTTATTCTTATTTACTCGCTTAGGTGGCGAATTTATTCCTCAGCTCGAAGAAGGCGATTTAGCAGCAGGAGTAATAACATTGCAAGGTGGTTCGCTCAGCAATACTATCGAACAAGTTGAGAAAGCCAACAAAATTTTGCTCAGTAATTTTCCCGAAATAAAACATGCTGTTTGTAAAATAGGAGCAGGCGAAATTCCAACCGATCCAACACCAATGGAAACGGGCGATTATATTATAACCCTCAAAGATAAAAGCGAATGGAAAACTGCCAAAACTCGTGAGGAATTAGTTGAAAAAATGCAAGAAGCACTTATTCCATTAGCAGGTGTAAAGTTTGAGTTTCAACAACCCATACAGATGCGTTTCAATGAATTACTGTCGGGTTCAAAACAAGATATAGCCATAAAGTTATTTGGTGACGATTTAGATGTACTTGCTAGCAAAGCCGAACATATCGAAAAGATAATTCAACGTATTGAAGGTGTTGAAGATATTAATGTTGAAAAGGTTACCGGCTTGGCACAAGTTCAAGTTAATTATAATCGCGATCGATTGGCTCAATATGGATTATCGGTTCAAGATGTGAATAGGACATTACGGGCTGCTTTTGCTGGAAGTCAGGCTGGTGTTGTGTTCGATGAAGAAAAACGCTTTGGATTGGTGGTTCGCTTAGATCGAGATTATCGTCAAAGTTTAGATGATGTAAAAAATCTTTCGGTGTCGTTGCCAAATGGTGGTCAAATTCCGTTTGAGCAAATTGCCAATGTTGCAATAAAATCGGGACCAGCACAAGTTTCGCGAGAAAATACCAAACGTCGAATCACCATTGGTTTTAATGTTCGCAACCGCGATGTGCAAACGGTAATTGCAGAAGTAACCAAACAAATAGATACTAAAGTTCAGCTTCCAACGGGTTATTATGTATCGTATGGTGGTCAATTTCAAAATCTCGAAGCAGCGAAAAATCGTTTGGCAATTGCAGTTCCTGTTGCATTGCTTTTGATATTTGTTCTGTTGTATTTTACCTTTCAGTCGGTTGGTCAATCTTTGCTTATTTTTTCGGCAGTGCCAATGTCGGCAATTGGTGGCGTGTTTGCCCTTTGGTTGCGTGGTATGAACTTTTCTATTTCCGCAGGTGTTGGTTTTATTGCATTATTTGGCGTTGCTGTTCTTAATGGAATTGTGTTGATTGCCGAGTTTAATCGTCTCGAAAAAGAAGGAATTTTGGACATTACCGATCGAGTAAAAAAAGCTTTGCACACACGTTTACGTCCAGTAATTATGACCGCTGCTGTTGCCTCTCTTGGATTTTTACCAATGGCATTGTCTACATCGGCAGGTGCTGAAGTTCAAAAACCTTTGGCAACTGTTGTAATTGGTGGACTAATTTCAGCAACATTCTTAACCTTAATAATTTTGCCAGTGTTTTACATAATCTTTTCGACTCGACGATTCCGATTTAGTTTCAAAAGCAAATCTTCAAAACCATTAGCTTTATTGCTTTTGTTTCTCTTTGGTTCATCGCATTTTAATAAAACCGAAGCACAGCAAACGCAAAAAGTTAGCTTAAAGCAAGCAATTCAACTGGCATTAGATAGCAACCTGTCGGTTCGTTCGTCGGCTTATTCCGTAGAGGCTCAAAAGGCATTGAAAGCTGCATCATGGGATATTCCAAAAACCAATATCGAAGGGCAATACGGACAATTTAATTCTTATACCAAAGACAATAGTTTTACTGTTTCGCAGTCTTTTGCTTTTCCTACCGTATATACTAATCAAAGTAAATTGGCTAATGCTAATGTAAAAAGTAGCGAATGGCAATTAAAAAGCTCGCAACTTGAAATCGCAACACAGGTAAAGCAGGTTTATTGGCAATTGGCATATCTCTATTCAAAGCAAAATTTATTACAATATCAAGATAGTTTGTATTCGGGCTTTTTTAGAGCTGCCGAACTTCGGGCCAAAATAGGGGAGACTACACAACTCGAAATGATTTCGGCACAATCGCAAAGTCTCGAAATCAAAAATCAGTTGCAGGAAGTATTTGCCGATGTTGTAATCTTTAATCAAAAATTGCAAACGCTATTAAATACTAAAACATCAATATCAATTAGCGATTCTAATATTAAGCGTGCCGAATTTTCAGCATTAACTCAAACTAATGATGTAAAAGCAAATCCATCGGTGGGATATGTTCAACAACAAATTGAAATTTCACGATACGAAAAACAATTGGAACGAAGTAAAATGTTGCCCGATTTTAGTGTTGGCTACTTTAGTCAAACAATCCGAGGAGTTCAAGATGTTAATGGAGTGCCTCAAACGTTTGGCGGAAGTGATCGATTTACAGGATTTCAAGCTGGTATTTCAATTCCATTATGGATTTTCCCTTATTCGGCTAAAACAAAGTCGGCAGCTTTGAAGGAAGAAGTTGCTAAAACAAATGCCGAATTTTACAAGCAATCTGTTTCTGGTAATTATAATGCATTAATGGGTGAATATAAAAAGTACACAAATAGTGTTGCGTTTTACGAGAAGCAAGTTCTGCCCGAAGCAACAAATATTATTGAGCAAGCAGGTCGAAGCTACAAAGTTGGAGCAATGGATTATCTCGATTATATCGTCAGTCTAAATCGAGCATTAAGTATTAAGCAAAACTATCTCGATGCTCTTAATAATTACAACCAAACCATTATAAATATTGAATTTCTTATTGGTAAAATATTTTAATATCGAATTTTATGACAAAATATAAAAGCATATCATCAACGTTTGTTACCGTTTTAGTCTTTGCACTTTTGGCTTGCAATGGAGGTAAAAAAGTTGAAACCAAAACGAAAGAAGAAAACCTTCCCAGCGATATTGTTGAACTACGTGCCGATCAAGTTAAACTTGCAAATATCGAAACAGCTTCTATCGAATTACATTCGCTGAGTGGAACATTAAAAGTAAATGGAGTAATTGCTGTTGCACCGCAAGATCTGGCAACCGTTTGTATGCCATTGGGTGGTTTTATAAAAAGCACATCGATGATGGCAGGTAATGCAGTAAGTAAAGGTCAGATTTTGGCAATGATTGAAAATCAGGAATTTGTAAATATTCAGCAAAGTTATTTGGAAGCAAAAAGTAAACTCGAATATGCCGAAGCTGAATATAATCGTCATAAAGAACTGTACAAAGACGATGTGTATTCGCAAAAGAATTTGCAAGAAGTTACAGCCAATTTTAAAAGCTTAAAATCGCAAGTTAATGCATTAGAACAAAAATTGCTGCTCATAGGAATTAAAGTTAAAAATCTAAATGAGAATACTATAAGTAGTTGTGTGTCTATTGTTTCGCCTATTTCTGGTTATATAAAAACGGTGAATATAAACATTGGTAAGTATGTTGATCCTACTGATGTACTATTTGAAATAGTAAACACCGACAAACTATTCCTTGAACTAACTCTTTTCGACAAGGATATTCAGAAAATTTCGATTGGTCAAAAAATCCGCTTTTTTATCAATAACGAAACCGAGCAACACGACGCTATCGTGTTTCAAACAGGCAAATCGATGAATGCTGATAAAACTTACAAAGTTTATGCAACAGTTTCGGGTGGATGTAAAAACGTTATGCCAGGAATGTATGTCAATGCAATAATTGAAGCCACAAACAATAAGGTAACAGCATTACCATCTGAAGCCATTGTAACATTCGAGGATAAGGATTATATTTTTGTATTCGATAAGAACAAAGAAGAAGGTGGGAAACTATTTACCGAATATCGAATGATTCAAGTTCACAAAGGCGTGACTGATGGAGGATATACCGAAATCATTTTGCCAAAAGACTTCGATATCAAAACAGCAAAAGTTGTTGTAAAGGGAGCTTATAATTTGTTGTCGGCAAAGAAAAATGCAGGAGAAATGAGTTGCTAGTTAATTAAGTATTATTTGATTTAGAGTTTTATCCTCTACAAAGAATCGTTGAATCGAGTTGTTCTATGTTCCGTTTATATTAAACGACATAAAAAATACTGTACCTTTGTATTTCTAAAATGAATAATTAAACTTCATCTAAATGAGATTACTGGTAGTTTGCCTATTCTTTTTTTATATAAACATCAGTTTTTCTCAAATTGATGAAAATAGTGTATTTACTATATTTAACACAGAAAATGGGTTACATTCAAATAGAATAAATGCAATTAATCAAGATAAAGACGGCTATATTTGGATAGGAACAATTAATGGATTGTCGAAGTACGATGGCTACACTTTTACCAATTATTTCCATATAGACAAAGATTCAACTTCAATACCTCACGATAGAATTTTTGATATTGAGGTAGATTCATCGGGAACCGTTTGGGCTGCAACAGGAAAAGGTTTACTGAAATACAATAAAAGCAAAGATAATTTTCAAACCTTTAGTTTTAGTAATGGATATTTACTAATGCAAGATGATATTGTAGAAAACGTTGAAATTGATTCTAAAGAGAATATTTGGTTTACTACTTCAAAACAGATATGTAAACTTGATAATAAATCACATAAAATTAGCCCATACCAATTTTTAGATAAGCATATTCAAAATATTAAAACCTTTAAAATTGACAAGGATGACAATGTATGGTTTGCAAATGGTACCGATATTTATTCTTTCAATACAATTACAAAAAAAAATACATTAGTAAAAAACTTTCCTGAGCTGATTGCTAAAAACGTTGATGAAGTTATTAGTAGCTTAAATGTTAATTCAAAGAATTTTGTTTGGATTGGAACAACGTATGGAAATATTTTATTATATAATGTTAAAACAAAGCAGACAATTTATTACGAAAATTCGCTTAACAATTCGACTGTTGAGCAAATATATACCGACTCAAAAGCTAATACTTATTTTGTAAAAGGGCAAAGTATTTTATCTGTATTCAACAAACAAAAGCAATGCATTGAACCATTAAAAAATAATTACTTCAGCATTTTTGACAACAGAAATATAAAATGCCTTTTCGAAGACAAACAACATAATTATTGGATTGGTAATCAAAACATAGGTTTGTGTAATGCACAATCAATCAATAAATTTCATTCAATAAACACAAATACGTTCGATGGAAGGTTTTTGAAAAGTAATATAGTTTCCTCACTGTGTATCGACAAAAAACAAACCTTATGGATAGGAACTGATGGAGGTGGTGTATATTACAAAACAATTAAATCGAATACTCTTGAATATTTTGCTCAAATAAATTCTTTGGTTGTTCTTTCAATTAACGAAGATAATGATGGAAATATATGGTTTGGAACATTTAAAAATGGTGTCTTTCAGTATAATACAATTACAAAATCGTTAAAAAACATTGTTAAAAGCAATAGCAACAATAGCATTTCAGCAAATGATATTCGAAAAATAATAGTAGATAAAGATGGTGTATATTGGTTTGCTACCCATGGACAAGGAGTTTCATCGTTCAATTCAAAAACCAATAAAATACGAAACTATAATACTCATCCATTTTCAGGGAAATGGACATTTGATGTTGTTTGCGATAAAGAAAATAACATTTGGATTTCATCAACATATGGATTAACTCGAATTGACAAGAATCGCGATTCAATACAACTGTTTGTTCATAAAGATGGAGATAAAAACACAATTATAAATGACCACATATTTGCACTTTATATTGATAAATCAAACAATTTATGGTGTGCAACTCAAAGTGGTTTAAGTAAATATGCGATAAACAAAAAAACATTTTCACATTATTTAGTTAGTAAAGAAGTATCTGTAAATTCTATAATTGCCGATAATTCAAATAACTTGTGGCTCGGTACAAGTAATGGAATTGTGAAATTAAATCCTAATGGTTATGTCTTAGAACGATTTAGTTCAAAGAATGGATTAAAAGGTAGTTACTATAATTATAAAACTTGCGTAAAAGATCCTGTTGGAAATCTTTATTTTGGCGGGATAAATGGAATTACGTTCTTTCATCCCGATAGTATTACAAACAATAATAATAAAGCTCCTTTTTTATCGCTAACGGATATTTCTATAAATAATAGTAGTATTAAGAGTCTATCAGCAATTCAATTACTTAAAAACGGTCAATTTTCATATAGCCTGTCCAATTTACATTATAATGAAAATAATATTGACATAGTTTGTACAGCAATCAACTTTATTAACCCACAAGAAAATCAATATTCATATCGATTACTTGGGTTTGATAGTACCTGGCAATTTGGTAAATTCCCACAAATAGCAAGATATAGAAATATACCTCCTGGTGAATATGTCTTTCAGATTAAAGCATCAAACAATAATAACATCTGGACCAAGAATGTTCTAAGCATTTCTTTTGAAATAAATAAACCATGGTGGAAAACAATCTTTTTCCGATTACTATCTCTATTCTGTCTAATTGGAATAACATTTTTGTATATTTTTTATAAAACAAGAGCTGTTAGAAAAGAGAATGTAATACTAGAACAAAAAGTTAAAACTCGTACAACCGAATTGTCGAAAGCTGTACTTGAATTAGAAAAGGAAAAACATAAGGTTGAGGAACAGAATGAAGAATTAATTCAAATAGCCGACAAACTTCAAGAACAAAACTTACTATTAGACAAAGCCAATAAAACGAAAAATAGAATTTATTCAATCATAGCTCACGATATAAAAAATCCATTTTCGATAGTGTTAAATACAGGTAGAGACTTGAATGAAACATACCATGATTTACCCGACAACAAAAGAATTGGTTTAATAGCTCGATTGTATTCTTCTGCGGAAACGATTTATAATCAATTATCGAACATGCTTGATTGGGCAATTGGTCAATCGGATAAAATGACATATAATCCAACACATAGTAATGCAAATAAACTAGTTGAAGAAGTACTATTATTACTTCAAACAATAGCCAATAATAAGCAAATTACGATTGTAAATACAATCGCTAACGATGTTGTTATTTATGCTGATAAAAATATGCTTATGGCAATTTTTAGAAACCTCATAAATAATGCATTAAAATTCACACCCAATAATGGAACTATAAAACTTTCGGCTGAGAATAACACTGACGATAAAACAGTTTCGATTACGATCTCCGATTCTGGAATTGGAATGTCGAAAGAAGATATTTTAAAGATTTTAGATCCCAATACGCATCATTCGACATATGGAACAAAAGATGAATCGGGAACTGGACTTGGTATTCAAATTTGCCAACAGTTTACTATAATCAATAAAGGAACATTCGATATCGAAAGCGAATTGGGCAAAGGTTCAAGAATTATTTTATCATTCCCAATGGGAGATGTTGGAGCGGTTACAGCTGAAATAAAATCAAACGACTTAGCAATAGAAAAAGAATTCGAAATTACGATACCTGTAATGAAATCGAAATCGATATTAATAGTTGAAGATAATGTAACAATTCAAGAACATTTAAAGAATGAGTTAAGCAAATACTTTACTGTTAGTTGTGCAAATAATGGAGTTTTAGCTTGGGGGAAAATTGAAAATGATATGCCAGATATTGTTCTATCGGATGTAGCAATGCCCGAAATGGATGGATATACTTTGTGTGAAAAAATAAAGAAGAATATACAAACATCGCATATTCCAGTAGTATTAATTACCGCTCAACGCCAAGATAAAGATAAATTTAAAGGGTTAGAATTGGGAGCAAACGATTATATCCTTAAACCATACAAAATCTCTGAAATACTCATAAAAGTCAAGAATATTATTGAAAATATTGAGCAATTAAAAAAACGCTTTAAACTTGATGAAAAGGATTTTTCGGAGTACACCAGTATTGACGATAAGTTTATCAGGAAATTTACAACTATTTTAGAGCAACAATATAGCAATCCCGAATTAAGTGTTGAACAGATCGGCAAAGAAATTGGAATGAGTCGTACTCATTTATATAAAAAAGTAATTGCTTTAACAGGTAAAAATCCATCCGATTTATTGCAGGAAATTAGAATAAATAATGCTATTCAACTTTTGAAAAATACCGATCTTACTATTTCGGAAGTTGCCTACGCCGTTGGATATAATGATTCGAGATATTTTGGAGCTCGGTTTAAAATGTATACCGGTAAAACCCCTTCGGAAATAAAGAAGTAAATGTATTACTTCCTCAAAATAGATGCATTTCTTGATAGCTTAGATACTATCATTTATCCCCCAAAAATTCATAAGTACAGATAACATTTTCACGCATAGTGAAAACATAGTTACGCATGCCTAACAGGTTTATGCAGTAAACTTGTATATAGCAATATATTACAATATTGATTTTATATATAATTAAAATACTGTAAGTTATGAGATTTAAGATTTTTGTTTTAGGTGTTTTAATTCTATGTGCCAATCACGTTTTTTCTCAACAAGCTGATATTGACACATTGTTTAACAGAACATATAATGATATTGTTAGCTCCGGATTTATTGCTAAGAATATTGCAAATGATCTATTGAAAATAGATACATTAACAGGCCGATTTAAAGATCTTAATTATGTGTTTAATGTTAAAACAAACGACATAGCAGTTGCATATTCACCAAGAACGCATCAAGACCGAGCATTAGAAATGGCAATAGCTTATGTTACAAACAAAGCAGGAAATACATATTACCATAATGCCAATTTATTAAAGAATTTAAAATTAATTTTAAATGATAATGTTGGGAGAACTCACACCACAATTTTTGCTTGGTCACCCAATTGGTTCGATACTTACATAGCATGTCCCGAGCGTTATGCAAGTTGCCTAATTCTTTTAAAATCGGCTCTTACTACAGCTGAATTTAATACTTACAAAGCCCAATTGCGAGATGTCATAATAACCAAAAACGATAAAAGCGAATTTCAATTTATAAATGGAGGTGCTAATACTATTTGGGCTGCTCAAGTTTCGATTAAAAAAGGCATTTTGGAAAATAAATCGGCAATCATTGATACCGCATTCTCGTTTATTACCAGCTGTTTACAATATATGTATATTGAAAAAGTTCATTTAGACGGTGAAGGGATAAAAGTTGACTTTAGTTACCATATGCATGGCTCTCAGTTATATATGGCTGGTTATGGTTTAGGATTTATAACCGATATGCTTGTTTGCCTAAAACAAGCAAAAGGAACAAAGTACAGTGTAGCATTTACAAAAGATAAATTATTGTATTACTCAAGGTTAATACTCGAAGGGCATCAATATTTTGTATTTCATAAAAGCTACGATTGGAATACTGCGGGGCGACAAATTACGAGTCCAACGATAACAAATATTGAATTACCAGCAAGTATCATTAACGATGCAGCTCTATTTTGCCCCGACCAAGCAACGGAACTACATAATTTCGCAAAGTACATTAGTGGACAAGCTCTTATAAATAATATTGGAAGTAAATATTTCTATAAATCGGCAACATTAGCATCAACAGCAAGCAACTATCACCTTAATGTAAAAATGACATCGGTTCATGTTGAAGGTACCGAACGAATGACCAATTGTGGTTATCGAAATCAAAATATGGCATTAGGTTCAACACCAATTCTGACAAAGGGGAATGAATATACCAATATTTATCCTAGTTGGGATTGGACGCGTATTCCTGGAACCACAACCGAAATAAATCAATTAAAAGTTCTTACATCATCCGATTCTTCGTATTGGGTTCAAGCAAGCAAAAACCCTTATAGTGGCGGGCTTGCACAAGGATCAAATGGGATTGCAGCATTTTCTATGAAAGCAGGAGAAAACGATCCTGATGTTGGCATAACGTTTCGCAAAGCATATTTCATGTTCGATGGTTCACTTATTTGTATTGGAAATGGCATTACAGCATCAAAAACGAATAGCATTGTAACATCGGTAAATCAGTGTCTTAGTGCTAATAACGCAAGTTATTTTGATGGTGCTGAAAAATCCATTACTGCTGTACAAACAACAACATTTAACAATAATTTACAGTGGGCTTTTCACGAAAATGTAGGATATATATTTCCTAATGGTGGAAATGTTGTTATTTCAAACAAAGACCAATCGGGTTCATGGTACGACATTAATCATAGCTATGGGAAAAACATTATAAACAATCGGGTTTTTAGCATTTGGATTGATCATAGTAAAACGCCCAATAATGCTACCTACGAATATATTGTAAAACCAGGAATTTCACTTGCGGAACTTAAAACATACATTGCAACTCCATTGTTCGAAACGGTTGCAAACACAGCAATCGTTCAGGCTGTTAAGAGTGATGTGAAAAATGTATTTGGAGCAGTATTTTATCAAGCAGGAACTGTCGATTTTAAAAATGGCATACAAATAAGCGTTGATAAACCTTCAATACTTCTATTTTCAGGAACTTCACCAAACTATACTCTTACTATTTCCGATCCTTTATATGTCGAAAATCAAGTTATTACTGTAACCATAAATCAACAATTAACAGGACCAAATTCAAAGATAGTAGGAAACAATACTGTAATAACATGCAATATGCCTAAAACCAATTATAAAGGACTTGCATTAACAAATATCTACAGTAAACAAACAATTGCACCAACTGTAACATTAACTGCTCCATTAAACAATGCTAGTATTTGTAAAAACACTAGCATTAACTTGCAAGCAAATGCTAGCGATGCAGATGGAACAGTGACTTCTGTTACCTTTTACGATGGCACTACTTTAATAGGAACCGACAAAACAGCACCATACTCTATAGTTTGGAATAATCAAAATGAAGGTTCTCATTCAATAACAGCAATTGCAACCGATAATTCAAATGTAACAACAACTTCAGCGGCAATAAATGTGCAAGTCAATCCCTTACCAACCATTACACCGTATGTTCGAATTAATACTTTAGCATGGCAAAACGTTAGCAATATAACAGCTATTGAAGGTGATAATGTTTCATTTGGGCCACAACCAAGTATTGCAACTGGTTGGACATGGACGGGACCAAATAATTTTACATCAACACTTCGAAATCCAATTGTTTCAAATGTTAGTCAATTACAAAATGGTACTTATACAGCAATATATACTGATGCAGCAGGCTGTAGTAGTTCTCAAAAAACAGTACTTACAGTATTGAAAAAACAATCAATAGCTCTCAATGCTGGATGGAACCTCATTTCAATTAACCTCTATCAACAAGATAGTAGCATTGTAAAAGTATTTGCTGGACTCGATGTTCAAGAAATTAAAACTGCAACTGGGTTTTGGATTAAAGGACAAAATCCTGCATTTAATAGTTTACAAACAATTGAAGCAGGTAAAGGATATTTTGTTAAAATGAATGTAGCGGGAGTATTGAACCTGCAAGGTTTTGAAAACCTCGTAGGTTTGGCGACAACGAAAAATGGTTGGAATTTAATTGGTTGTCCATACCAAACAACAACACCATTTTCAATATATTTTAATTCAACTAATACAGCAGAAATTAAAAACTTTGAAGGTTTTTGGATTCCCAATGGAACCATAAATAGTATCCAAAATTTGGAACCAGGCAAAGGCTATTTTATAAAAAAACCATAAGTTCTATAAATAATAAAAACCATACTATCATGAGAAACAAATACTTGCTTTGGATTTCTGTGTTGTTAAGTTGTGTTACAAATTTTTGTTTTGCACAAACACCACCAGTACGTCCGTATTTTAATGTTTCCACCGATGCGGCAAATGTTACTTATGCCGAAACTGTTGTAAAATCATTTACCGAAGCCCAATGGCTTAATTTGGTACCCACACAAGCTCCTCGTAGTTTGCAGCTTAGTCCGGCAGATCCGACTGTTAACACATGGACTTGGAGTACTTCTACTCCTAATCAAATTACTGATGGTAATGGGGTGGTTTTTCCTAATGCTACTTATCCTGTTTCTTACGCGGATATTAAAGTTATGTCGGGTAAAATTGTAAAAGTGCCATATAATAATACATCCAAAGGGATAACGTTTGTTCAGGCTCAAATTGATTACCAAAAGATGAGGTACATATCCTCTAAAATGTATAACATGAGTGTTGCATATCAAATTACCAAAAATGAAAAGTATGCCCGCTATGTTGCCTTGGCAATGGATAAACTGGCCAATGTTGTCCCCGATTATTTTATGACGCAAGGTTGGAATGTAAACAAACTTGTTAGTGTAGACGATATAAGTTCATACAGAGATATTGGCGGGTTTTTACAAAGAGCTTCAGATCATAATGGTATTACTTATGAGTTAGACGATAACAGCATTCTTGCTTTTGATGGAATTTACGATAGTCAGGCTTTAAAAACCTTAACTACCGAAAGAGGTTATGATGTTCGTAAGCATATTGAGAATGATCTGTTTTTGAATGAGACGTTATGGTTAAAAGATCAACCTACAATGAATGACCATCTAACAACAAACTTGCCAAAATATGCCGAAAATATGGTTCAAGTGGCTGCTATATGCTCCGATGTGAATGCCAAAACAAGCATTTTGGATTTTGTGGACAAATACGTTTCTGCAATCATTGCACGAAATTTCAGACGTGACGGGATGTATCCGGAATCAATTGGCTATCATAATGGCTATGCAAATGATTTTTTAAGTACCGTTAAGATATTAGATAAGTACTTTACATTATTTCCTCCTACTACACCTGTATTAAGCAATATCGCTTCACATTCGGCCGATCGTTTGGCTTTTGCAATACATGCTAATTCAGTTCAAGATTCAGTGTCATTTCCAAATGGCGATTTGGCTCCTTTTGGTGATACACATTCCGGTGGTTCATCGACGCGCACTGCAACAAAATCCTATCTTTTGCCAGCATATCAACATGGTATGTTGGGCGATGGCACTGGTAATCAGCAAATACAAGCGAATATCGGAGCCAATGATATGGCAAATCATATCGGTAACGAAATGATGACCATGACAATGTATGCGTTCGGCAATGAGCAAATTGGCGATATCCGCTATTCGCATATCCCTGGCAGGATGTTTACTCGATCTACAGTGTCCCATAATTTAGTTAATATAGATTTGTCTGGAGGGCAATACAGTAGTAACGCTCAGATATATGGCGATTCTGGGCATATATTTACAAATGGATATTTTACTCTTTTTGAAACTGGTCTTAAAGGAGTATCGACTACCGAAGTGTACAGCAATACTATAAAGCCTGGTACCGTAACCAGATATCAGCGCTTACAAGTGCTTAATACCATTGATATATCAACGCCCTATTTAATTGATGTTTTTGTAGTAAATGGAGGGAAAACCCACGATTATATTTTGAATGGCTCTACACAAGTAGATCAAACAGGAAGCTCTTCGTTACCATTAACATACATTAACAGTACGTATCCTTTATTGCCGGCAGGTCAAACTTATACTGATCCAGTTGCCGAATCTGATAACCGGAATTGGTATGGAGCTTTAAGAGAAATGTCGTCGGGAACATCAAACGGGAATTGGAATGTAACATTTCAGAATGCAAAATCCGGAGGTGTAAAGATTTTTACTGTGGATGATGCTACGTCAACCTTGTATTTAGGTAAATCGCCTTATGCATATCGTCAAACTCTAGCTACAAGCATGTATGCTTATTGGCGTCCTGTTATGCTTGAGCGCAGAATTGGCACAAATACAAGTACTAAAAGCGTGTTTGTGCATGTTATTGAAGCTTTTGGGAGTACTTCTGGCATTGCAAGCGTTACAAAATTGCCTTTGGTAACAGAGTCAAGCGAATATGTCGCTTTATCCATAGTTTTTAAAAACGGAAGAAAAGATGTTGCACTGATTAATTTGAATAACAGTTTAATTACAGGTTCTAACGCTGTTCAAACTATTCAAACTGCCGATAATCAATATGCTGTAACTGGAAAAGTAGGTTTGTTCAGTACTGTGAATTCTATGGTAAATGGGTATTTGATTCAGGGTAGCAACCTGACCCACAATACCAATAAATTAGATATACCAAATTCTACTTTATCGGGCACAATTACGGGCGTAACCCGCAAAGCTGATGGTGCTCTTTACGACGCATTTATTACCTCTGCCGCAATTCCTGCAGGCGACGAGCTAAAAGGGAAATGGATTTCAGTGAAGTTTGGGGTTTATTCAATTATTGCACCAACCACAACCACGACTACTCAAAGTGCGATCAATGAGCTTTTTAAAATTGATGGAGTAAGGATTGTAAACGGAAAAACCTATATTGTGTGTAGCGAGGATCATCAGTTAACAATGAGTGGTACCGTTACTACTGAGTTGGTTCGTCCGCAACGAAAATTTAATGGTTTGCCAACATTCACCATTTACAGTTCTCAAAAAATTGTATTTTCTGGATTAAAAAAACAATCAATAGCTCTCAAAGTTGGTTGGAATCTCATTTCAATTAATCAATATCAACAAGATAGTAGTATTGCAAAAATATTTGCTGGACTCAATGTGCAAGAAATTAAAAACGCTGATGGGTTTTGGATTAAAGGACAAAATATTGCTTTCAACAGTTTGAAAACAATTAATGCAGGCAAAGGATATTTAGTTAAGATGAATGTAGCGGGAGTTTTAAATATTTCGGGAATACCGTCAGTAGAAACATTGCAGATAAAATCATTACGAAAAGGCTGGAATTTAATTGGTTGTCCATACCAAACCACAACATCGTTTACAACCTTATTTAACGCTTTAAATACAACAATCATTAAAGATTTTGAAGGTTTTTGGACTCCTAATGGAACCATAAATAGTATCCAAAATTTGGTGCCAGGTAAAGCTTATTATGTTAAGGAAAATTAATTTAAATGCGGGTTAAGATCATTCAATGATGAAAAGGATAATTATATCAATTCTATTTACCTTAATTGTTTTAATAGCAAATTCAGCTACAATTACTCGTTACATAAAAACAACGGCTACGGGAACTAAGGATGGAACATCATGGGAAAATGCCTCATCGGATATTCAAGCAATGATAGATGTCGTTTATGCTAATGCGGATAAAGGTGAGGTTCGCATTGCTGCAGGAACATATACTATTACTAAAACATTGAATTTGCTCGATGGAGTAAATTTGACTGGAGGATTTCCTGCTAACGCAAGCACTTTAAATACCATTCGCGATTTAAAGAATAATATTACCATTTTGGATGGTAATAATGCTGTTCGAATTTTAACCGGACCAACAATAGATACAACTTCGTCAACAGTAACAACAATTAATGGGCTTGTATTCCAAAGAGGGTTTTCGGGATATGGCTCAGCAATTTGGATGAGCTTAGGTACTGTACTTCAAAATTGTATAATCCGCAACAATAATAGTACCGCAGCTTATGGTGCGGCAGTTTATATGAAACCTAACACCTTGGTTGTTGGGGCAACAACAGTTGCTGGAGCCTTAATCAATTGCTTAATAATAAATAATTCATCAACAAGTAGTACCGGTGGTGCTGGTGGTGTATTTATTGAGCCGGGCACGTATTTTACAATAGTTAATTGTGTTGTTGCAAACAATCTTTGTAACGATGTAGCTGGTTCTGGTGGTGTTAATTATTCGGCGCCATCAGCAGGCTTATGGAATAATATATTTTATAACAATAAAGGAGCAAATGCCGATGTAAAATTTAATAATATAAATGCAGGTAAAAGTGCAACAAAGGGAAATAACAACAACTGGTATGATAATGATGTGCTGCCCATAATAGTATTTAATGTTAATGGAGTTCCTACCGTAGCATCTTACAACAATAAATGCAGAACTGACTTTAGTAGCCCTGCTTTTGTTCTGCCAACAACTTTTATCGGCTATGATAATACTAAAATGGCTACAATTGCATCTTCCGATTGGAGTTTGAAAGCCACATCTGGGTGCATCGATTTGGGAGTTGCTAGTAATATCGGAAATCCATATTCTTCAATTGACTTAAAAACAGCCCGACAGTATGTTGGCACCGATATTATTGGTGTAGTTCGCATAGATAAGACTGCTCCCGATTTAGGCTGTTATGAATATAGAAGTCCAATTACCTCAGCTCAATTATCTGATATTGACATTGTTTATCAACGATTAAAAGCCGAAACCTTAAGTCAAATACCAAAAGATTTAGACATTGCCAAATTTATTGCAACACCGCTTTGGAATGATGTATTGGGAACTTGGACTGATATTGATTTTACGAAAGTTGCTCCCGTTTCTAGCAACATAAGTGAACATTTAAGTAGAATTTCACAATTATCGATAGCATTTTCTTCACCAACAGGAACTTATTTTCATAGTGCAGTGTTAATGAATATAATAAATAAAGCTATTGCTTTTTATTTACTTAACAATAGCATGATTAGCAAGAATTCAGGTTCTTATGCGTATTCAGTTGTTGATCCAAAAACTATCACATCTGTTATTTCGATTGTTGGAGATGCTATGGATCAAACATTAAAAGGCAATTTCGTCGATTATATCAATAACATGATAATTCTTGGAGGCTATTATACAGGTACAAACTTAGGGTGGGTTTCCGAATGGAGAATTAGACAAGGTTGTGAAAACAAAGATTATGAGCTGATAAAAAAAACAATTGAAAACGTATCTTCTTTGTTGGATATGACCAAATCGGGACAAACTGATGGACTGAAAGTTGATTACGCCTATTTTCAACATTATATGATTAATAATGGCGAATATTCATCAAGAATACCTGGATTGGTAATGAAGTTTCCTGGGTTTGTAAAAGCTACGAGTTTCGAGACATTATTTCCAACAAAAGTATTAGGTGATTACGTTTTAGAAGGACAATACTGGTTTTCATTTCGTAAATATGGAGATATTAGTGTTAGAAGTAGACGTTTGGGAATAGGTTGTTTAGAAGTTCCTATTTGTTACAATTCGCTTTTTGATCAATTAAAAATTATTGATCCTACTCGAGCAACTCAGTATGATGAATATTACAAAGAACAAGTAAATAATGGCCCTTTTACAAAAGCTGGCAATAAACATTTCTTTACATCAGATATCATGGTTCATCGGGGAACTGCCGATTATATGTCAGTAAAAATTCCTTCGAAACGCACAATGCTAGCCGAAATACAGAATTATGAAAATTTAAAAGGTTCAAATCTCGGTTTTGGTTTCACACAAATATTAACAACAAGCCACGAATATACCAACATTGGTGTGGTATGGGATTGGTCTCGACTGCCAGGAACAACCACTCCTTTAGGGTCTATCTATATGGATCCGATGGCGGTAAGTGGACAAACTTGGAGAGTTTCAGGGTCAAATTCGTTTGGTGGTGGTGTGAGCGATGGTAAAAATGGCGTTATGGCTTTTACAAGTACCGACAATGGTGTTACAGTAACTAAAAGCTATTTTATGATGGGCAAAGCAATGATTTGCTTGGGTAGTCAAATATCTTCAACATATAACGGGAATACCGTAACATCTGTAAATCAAACGCTTTCGTCTGGTCCAATTACACAAAACGACAACAATAATGTAAGCACATTTACTGGAACATTGTCAACATTTAACAATACTCTACAATGGGTTCATCAGAATAATGTTGGCTATTACTTCCCTACACAAACAGCAAAAATTGTTGTAAAAAACGATAATCAAACTGGTAGTTGGTACGATATTAGCCATGCATATGCGGATAGCATTGTTACCTACAAAGTATTCAGTATTTGGTTCGATCACGGAATAAAGCCAACCGTTGCAAATCCAGCAAGTTATCAATATATTGTTGTACCAAGTGTTTCAGCTACGGCATTTGCAAGTTGGGTAGCTACAAATCCTTACACGGTATTATCAAATACCAAAGATATTCAATGCGTTAAAGATACCATCTTAAGTATTTATGGAATAGCTTTTTACACTCCAAGCACTATGGATATGGGAAATGGAATAATGGTAAAAACAGATAAACCATCACTAGTTATGATGGAGAAAAACGCAACGGGCTGGAAAGTTACAGTAAGCGACCCCTTGCATGATTCAACAAACACCACAGTTACGATTACAATAAACAATCAAGCTATTGTATTCAATTTGCCCCAAGGCGACTACTTAGGAAGTAGTACTAGTAAACAAGTTGATTTGTGTGCCACCAATGGACTTACAGCAACTATAACTCCTGCAAGTGCAACAACAATTTGCGAAGGTGGAAGTGTTGTTTTGAAAGCAAATACTGCTATTGGTTTTACCTATTCATGGATGAATGGTTCAACAACTGTTGGAGCGTTGGAAAATTTCACTGCAAAAAATGCAGGTTCATATACCGTTGAGATTACAAATGCGAGTGGTTGCAAAGCAAAATCAATACCTTCAATTATAACGATCAATCCCTTACCAACCATAACAACTTATGTTCGAATTAATACTTTAGCATGGCAAAACGTTAACAACATAACAGCTATTGAAGGAGATAATGTATCATTTGGTCCACAACCAAGTATTGCAACTGGTTGGACATGGACGGGGCCAAATAATTTTACATCTACACTACGAAATCCAATTGTTTCAACTGTTAGTCAATTACAAAATGGTACATATACAGCAATATATACCGATGCAGCAGGCTGTAGTAGTTCTCAAAAGATAGTACTTACTGTATTAAAAAAACAATCAATAGCTCTCAAAGTTGGTTGGAATCTCATTTCAATTAACCTCTACCAACAAGATAGTAGCATAGCAAAAGTATTTGCCGGACTCGATGTTCAAGAAATTAAAACAGCTGATGGATTTTGGATTAAAGGACAAAATCCTGCATTCAATAGTTTACAAACAATTAACGCTGGCAAAGGATATTTAGTGAGAATGAATGTGGCGGGTGTATTAAATATTTCAGGAATACAATCAGTAGAGACGTTGCAGATAAAACCATTACCCAAAGTCTGGAATTTAATTGGTTGTCCATACCAAACCACAACATCGTTTACAACCATATTTAACGCTTTAAATACAACAATCATCAAAGATTTTGATGGTTTTTGGACTCCCAATGGAACCACAAATAGTCTCCAGAGTTTGGTGCCAGGTAAAGGCTATTATATTAAAGTTAAATAAATAAAAGTTAAGTAAATGAAATATTGTTTTTTAGTCAGTTTGTTTTTTGTAAATCTTGTAGTTAAAGCAAATTTGTTTGTGTCAAATCCTGGATTTGAAAGTGGTCAATTAGATTGGAATTTACAAAAAACAAGTCCAGCTTCGGGTACCGTAGTTTATAATAGTTCGCCAGCACATAGTGGTTCGAGTTGCTGTGCTGTTAATGTAACAGCAGTTGATGGACAGAATTGGCACATTCAACTTCAATTACCAAGTAATTGGGTAGCTACAAGTGGCAAAACATATAATCTTACATTTTATTGTAAAGTAAATTCCGATGCAACAATTCATGTTGCACAACATAATGGAGCACCAAGTTATGGCTATATAACAGGAAGTGACGTCTCAGTAAAAAAAACAGATCTATGGAAAAAGGTAGAGTTTAATTTTGTTGCATCAGCTTCGGGTAGTGGTGCTCAACGTATTAATATTTATTTAGGAAACACGGCAACAGTTTACAGTTTTGATGATTTTACCTTAGATGAAGTTATCATTACACCACCTACACCACTCTCTCCTCCAGCCATAGGTGCATATTATTCGGGTGTTTACCGTAATTTATTTAAAGAAGCAGGAAAGACTGATGCAGAAATCACTGCGAAAGTTGAAGCAACATTTCAACAGTTATTTTATGGAGATAATACTAATGAACGAGTTTATTTTCCTGTAGGAACCGATATGGGATATATCATGGATATCAACAATAAAGATGCTCGCACGGAAGGTATGTCTTACGGTATGATGGTTTGTGTACAACTCGATAAAAAGGATGAATTTGATAGACTTTGGAAATTTTCAAAGACTTATATGCAAAACCAAACTGGCAATCGAAAGGGATATTTTGCATGGAGCGTAAATCCAACAACTCATGCAATACTAGACCCCAACAGTGCTCCCGATGGAGAAGAATATTATGCCATGGCATTATTTTTTGCCGCTCATCGTTGGGGAAATGGTACTGGAATTTTTAATTACAATGCTGAGGCAAACCAAATACTTCACGATATGATTCATCTTGAAGAACGTAATGGAGGAATTAATAATGGATTGACAAATATGTTTAATCTAACCGAAAAAAAAGCAGTATTTGTACCTCAACAACCCAATGATTCTTACTCCGATCCATCGTATCATTTACCTGCATTTTATAAACTTTGGGCAGAATGGGCAAACGAAGATAAAGCCTTTTGGAAAGCCGCTGCAGATACAAGTCGCAATTATTTAATTAAAGCCATGCACCCTAAAACGGGACTTGTTACCGATTATATGACTTTTGATGCAAAACCAAAACCGACAACTTTCAATACAAATTCAAATTTATTTTGTGCCGATTCGTGGCGTGTTGCCATGAATATTGGTGTCGATTGTCATTGGTGGGGAAATGCAACTTGGCAACCAACACAAATGGATAAGTATATTAGCTTTTTCGACGGAAATGGTGCAGGATATCGATCAATTTACAATCAAGATGGAACATTTTCGACTGTGAATTGGGGACACAGTGTTGGATGTGTTTCGATGAATGCAGCAGGAGTTTTAGCAACAACTACCAGCAAATCGTGGAGCTTTTTAAATGAATTTTGGATAACTCCATTGCCTACGGGAACTTATCGTTACTACGATGGAATGTTGTATTTGCTTGGCTTTTTAAACTGTTCGGGAATGTATAAAATATGGATGCCTTCACTTCAAAATCAACAAACGATAGCATTAAATAAGGGTTGGAATATTATTTCATTTAATGTATCTCCAACAAACAAAACAATTGATAGTGTATTTAAAAATGTACTTACAAATGTTCAAGAAATTAAAACTGCCGATTCATTTTGGAAAAATGGACAAAATACATTGTTTCAAAGCTTAAAATCAATTGAAGATGGAAAAGGATATTTAGTAAAAATGAATGCATCAGTTAGTTTAATAATTCCGGGAACTCCATTAACAATAAGTAATCCACCATTTACTATTAAACCAGGTTGGCAATTAGTTGGTTGTCCATACACAACAACAAGTCCTATATCGAAGGATTTTAATACGAATAATTGTTCCAGTGTTAAGAACTTTGATGGTTTTTGGATCCCCAATGGAACAGTAAATAGTATTCAGAATCTTGAACCAGGGAAAGGTTATTTTGTTAAAATAAAGTAAGCGATTAATTGCATAAACTGAGTACAAAATCACGCAGTTCAAATACATTATCGTGCATATAAAAAAGCACTCATAACTACCTTTACATATAAGAATGTATTCAAATTTCTTTAACTAAAATGTAGTATTATGAAGATAATAAATTGTATATTATTTCTCTTTTTATATTTCTTTTTAAGCATTACAACATTTGCTACTACAAAAACTGCATCAGTTACTGGCTATTGGAATAATACTACAACATGGGGAGGATCATCTATTCCTACAGCAACAGATGATATTGTAATTAATACAGGAGTAACCGTTATGTTGGTTGCCGATTATACAACATCGGCCAGCGTAACATTAAATGGAACTGGCAACTTTGAAATGAATGGCTACAATCTTACCATTGGAAGCCTTACTGCAACAGGTAGTTCAAATATATCTAACGGAGGTACTTCAAAAATATTAAATGTTGGTTCTGATGGAACGAGTACTTCGTATAGTGGACTAATTTCGGGAAGTATTGCATTTACCAAAACAGGAACAGGAACTCTTACATTTTTGGCTGGTCATAATTTCAATGGAAATACAACAATAAATGCTGGAACATTAGTACTTACTGATAATGCTGCTTGGTATTCAAGTCCAACAATAACCGTAGGAGCCTCAGGAACACTCGAATTAAATAGTACAAATACAACACTCGATCATTGGGTTCTTTATAATATTCTAGCTGGTACTGGAGTTATAAATAAAACTGGAGTTGGATGGATTCAATCGGCTGTAAATAATACTTTTTCGGGAACATTTAATATTACAGCAGGTGTTTTTGGATCAGCCTTTACCTCAGGCGATTGGTCAAACTTTAGTGCCGATGTAAATATTTCATCGGGAGCATTACTCGATTTACGAGGCTGGAATGTAACCGTTGGTTCACTTAGTGGAGCAGGAAAAGTTGGAAGTACGTGGTGGTCTTTAGCTACACTTACCATAGGTGCTGGAAACAAAACAGGTTATACATTTACAGGAACTATTGAAGGTAATGCAACTACTGGTAGTCAAGGTGTATCTTCAAATCCAAACACTTCGGTGTTAAGTGTTTCTAAAATTGGTACTGGAACACAAATTGTAACTGGTGCTAATATTTATACTGGTGGAACAAGTATAACAAATGGAACTTTCCAAGTTGGGAATGCTATTTCAAACGGATCAATTGGAAGTGGAACATATAGCATTTCAAGTGGATCAAAATTATATCTTAATTACGCAACAGCTTCAGAACCTACGTGGGCAAATATATCGGGAGCTGGAACTTTGGAATTAAATTCGGCACAAGCAGCAAACGGATCAGCATTTTGGACATGGACACATCTATCGTTACCACTAAGTTTTACAGGAACTTTGCAAGTCGATAATGGCAGAATACAAGGTACTCCAAGTAATTTAGGTGGAACAACAAATATCGTAATGAATAATAATTCGCAATTTCTTGCTTATGATGGTTCTGTAAATGGAAATTCATATACATATCCTCAAACATTCTCATTATCGGGAATGGGATGGGGAGAATCGGGCTATCAAGAAGGGGTCTTGCGTGTCTCTGGAATGAATGCTACTTTTTCGGGAGCAATAACATTAGTTGGAAATACAGGTTTTTTAACTCAAGATGTTACAAATTCAACAATGACGGTAAGTGGTGCGATTTCGGGAGCCTATGCTGTTACGTGTACTGCACGAAATAATTTTATAACTTTTACAGGGGCAAATACTTATACTGGAGTAACAACAATAAATTACGGTACATTTAAAGCTGGCAATAATTCAGCTCTCGGAACATCTGTTGCGGGAACGTCAATTTCGTCGGGTGCTACTTTCGATATAAATGGTTATAGTTTTGGACAAGAAGAATTTACTCTTACTGGTGGAAGTATAGTAAATAATGGAGCTGCGTCATGGAATACAATGCAAAAATTAACAGTTACAGCAAATAGTACTATTGGAGGAACTAACAATTGGTCAATTAGTTATTCTGGTATGGCAGGCTCATTTACCATAAATAGTGGTGTTACAGTAACAAAAACAGGTAACAATTTTATTCAATTATTATGGTTACCGTTAATAAATAATGGTTCTTTCTTAATAAATGCTGGTTCATTTGGAATACAAGGTTATGATGCTTGGGGAGCTGGAAATATAACTCTAGCTTCAGGAACAACGCTTGATATAGCTTCGTGGGGAAATAGTACAGTCATATATCCTCCAATTGTAAGTAATGGCGGATCAATAAATTGTAGTCAATCTGATGGAAGTAATTTTGTAGTTCTAGCTGGCAATGTTACGTTAAACAATGCAACAACAATAACCACAAACAGTTGCGACTTTTCAATTTCGGGAATTATAAGTGGAACAGGCAGTCTTACGAAAAATGGAGCAGGAACGCTTACCCTTTCGGGTGCAGATACTTATACTGGAGCTACAACAATAAATATAGGAACAGTAGTTCTGAACACTGTTACCAGCTATGCAAGTTCGATAACCACGGTGAATTCATCAGGTATTTTGGAACTTAAAAGTACAGACCAAAATGTAGATAATTGGAGACTTAATACTATTCTTGCTGGTAGTGGAACGATAAACAAGACAGGAATTGGTTGGATTCAAACCTATACAAATATTCATACGTTTTCTGGTTCATTCAATATCCAAGCAGGAACTTTTGGCACCTCATACCTTAATTCAGACTGGTCAGGAATCACGGCAGACTTTACAATATCAGCAGGTGCATTGTTAGATACTCGTGGTCAAGCCATAACCGTAGGTTCTATAAATGGTGCAGGCAAAATAGGTACTTCATGGAGTACAACCTCAACGGTAACGACAGGTGCTGGCAATAAATCAGGATCCTTTTCAGGAAATATCAGCGGAAATGCTTCAAGTGCATTAAATGATATTTCGAATCCCAATGGAGGAGTTTTAAGTCTGATAAAAACAGGTACAGGAACACAGACGCTTTCAGGTACAAACACATTTTCAAATGGAGTAAGTTTAAATGCTGGAAAGCTTACTATTAATAGCTCAACAGCTTTAGGGTCTGGGACTTTTACAATTGCCAATGGAACAAGTATTGATAATACGTCGGGCGGAAGTATTACTCTTTCTACCAATAATACACAAACTTGGAATGGCGATTTTACTTTTGTTGGAACAAATGCCTTAAATGTAGGAACAGGAGCTGTAGCAATGGGTGCAACATTGCGAACTGTAACAACAACTGCATCGACTCTAACTGTTGGAGGTATTATTTCTGGAACTGGGGGATTAACGAAAACTGGAGCTGGTACGCTTACTCTTTCGGGTGCAAATACTTATACAGGAACAACAACGATAAATGCAGGAACACTAATTTTACAAAACACCTATTCTTCACCAGCCTATAGTATTGCATCGGGTGCTGTTTTAGAATTAAACAGAACAGTGTACACAGACTATACTACAAGCACAACATTTAGTGGAGCAGGCACACTCAGAAAAACTGGAGCAGGACAAGTGCTTTGGGGATTAAGTGCAGCTACATTTGCCTTAAGTGCAGGTAGTTTAATTGACGTTCAAGCTGGAAATATGTCGGGAAGTTCATCGGGCAATGAAGTATGGACGAATAATTATTCGGGATTAACTGTTGCAAGTGGAGCAACATTCCAAGGTGTAGAAGGAAGCGTAAAAGTTGATGCATTAAATGGTGCAGGAACAGTAACATCTGGATGGTTAGGAACAGGAAGCATTACTGTAGGTATTAATAATGGTTCGGGTACTTTTTCGGGAGTTATTGGAGATTTTGATCTCGCTTCGGGACATACAGGATCAATTATAAAAGTAGGAACAGGCACACAAACACTATCGGGAGCAAACATATTTACTCGTGGAGTAACATTAAATGCTGGTCAACTTAATATTAATAGCACTACAGCTCTCGGTTCAGGAACTTTTACCATTGCCAATGGAACAAGTATCGATAATACCTCTGGTGGAAGTATAACATTATCTACAAATAATGTTCAAACTTGGAATGGCGATTTTACATTTATAGGAACAAATCCATTAAACATAGGAACAGGAGCTGTAGCTATGGGTTCAACATTGCGAACAGTTACAACTGCAGCATCGACTCTTACTGTTGGGGGAACAATTTCAGGATCGGGTGGATTAACAAAAGCTGGAGCAGGAACTATGACTCTTGGAGGAATATCATTTAGTAATTGGACAGGTCCAACAACCATTAGTACTGGTATATTAAATTTAGGCACACAAGGAGGTGGCGATTATTATGCTTCAACAGCTTGGACAATTAATACGGGTGCTACATTATTTCAAACTTCTGCAAATGTGATAAGTAATTCGGCTGTAGTTACCGTTAATAATGGTGGAATCTGGGATTTAAATGGTAAATCGGAATGTGTAGGATATATTGCAGGTTCTGGTTCTATTTCAAATACGGCTGGTTTACTTCAATTAGATTTACCAGCTATTGGTACAGGAAGTGAATTTTCGGGAGTTATATCAGGTTCAGCACAATTAAGAATAAGGGGAAATATTACTGCTGGGAAACAAATTTTAAGTGGATTAAATACTTATACTGCCATGACTGTAATTCAAAATGGCACATTAAGTATCAATACAATTCAAAACGTTTCGGGAGGTGCAAGTGCTGTAGGTGCTCCAACCACTGTTGCAAATGGTACAATTCAACTTGGAGCCGCAACAACTACCGGAATTCTTGAATACACAGGTACTGCAATTACTACCGATAGAGTAATCGATTTATCGGGAACAACTGGTGGAGGAACAATAACTCAATCGGGAACAGGATTACTGAAGTTTACAAGTGCTTTTACTGCAACAGGAATTGGTGTAAAAACAGTAACATTACAAGGTTCATCAGCAGGAACTGGCGAAATTAATGGAGCAATAATAGATGGCTCTGGAACTACAATAGTTACAAAATTAGGCACCGGTACGTGGACACTTTCTGGAGTAAACACTTATACGGGTTTAACAACAATTAATGGTGGAATTGTAAAATTAGGAAGTTCAACAGCACTCGGTTCAATAGCTGCAGGGACAGTAGTTAACGATGGTTATGCACTTGATTTAAATGGTCAAACGTATACAAATGCCGAAGCATTAACCATTATCGGAATCGGTTACCTAAACAGCGGTGTGATTTTTAATAGTAATACCACTCCTGCAAGTTTTCCTGGATCTATAACTCTTGCAAATTCTTCAACCGTAACCGCAGACCATCAAATAACCTTAAGCGGTACAATTTCAAACAATCAGCATTTTACAAAAACAGGAACTAGCACTTTAGTATTTTCAAATAATACGGTAACGGTAAATAATTTAGCAATATCCGATGGAACACTCGATGGAGCATCATCAACCGTAAATGTGTATGGAAATTTCACGAGTAGTGGCACATTTATTCCAAATACTAATGGCATTGTTCTATTGGGAAGTAGTATTCAAACAATACCTGCTGTTTCGTTTAATAACCTTACAATAAACAATTCTACTGGTGCAAATTTAGCTGGCAACATTTCTGTTGCTGGAATTTTAACTTTAACAAACGGTATTTTAACAACAGGAGCATATTCTATTGATCTTGGAACTTCTGGAAGTATTGTAGAAGCTACACCGAGTGTAACAGCACCAACATCGTATGTAATAGGAACAGTTAAAGCAACCCGAACACTTATGCAAAACACAAATAATACCTTTGGAGGCATTGGTGTTGAACTTACTGAAGCTAATGTGAATAATAATGCAACACTTGTTGTGCGAACAACAGGTACTGGTTGTAATGGAAATGGGAAAACAGGTATTACAAGATATTTTACCATAAATCCAACTACCGATATTGGTTTAAATGGAACAATGGTTTTTTACTATTTCGACAATGAAATTACAGGTAACTCAGAGGCAAATTTAAAAATATTCAAATCAACAGATAGTCGAGTTCATTGGACAATGCAAAATAATGCAAATGATAATGTCAATAATAAATTAACATTATCGGGTATTTCAAGCTTTTCGGACTGGACAGCTTCTGATGGAATAAACAATAGTCTACCAATCGAATTAAAATCATTTAACGTTAAAAAATATTCTGAGAAGGTCGATTTACTTTGGATTACAGCATCGGAAACTAACAACGATTTTTTTACACTTGAACGTAGTTCCGATGGAAATGATTGGTTCTCAATCTATACTTGCAACGGAGTTGGAACAAGCACCAAAGAACATCATTATTCATACAACGATTATAATCCTTCGACAGGTATAAATTATTACCGTTTAAAACAAACCGATTTTGATGGCAATTTCACGTATTCTAATATAAAAACTGTTCGATTTACAAACGATTCAATTTCAATGCAGATATATCCGATTCCAGCCAAAGCAGAACAAATAACTATATTTGTAAGTTGCTTTAAAACAGGTCCAGCAACAATTGCAGTTTTCGATTTATTGGGACAACAAATCTGTAATGGAGAAATAGAACTTGGTTCAAGTCCATTTAAGATACAATTGTCCGATATCTGCAATCTAATTCCTGGAACATACTATGTTACTATTTCTAATAATGATATGATGGTTCGTAAGAAGATTATAGTGGAATAAATATAATTTCAAAGAATATTACAAGTAATTGAAATATTACTGTAATGATTGGAATTAATAAATATTGCACTTTTGTGTAAATAAATGACTTACATGAAGAAGGCAATCTTTCCATTATTGATAGTTTCACTATTGATGATAAAAACAACAGAATCGTTTGCACAGAAAACCGATCGAAAATCGGAAAGAGCAAGAACTAAATTAAGGGTAGCCAAAGAAGATGTGGCTATCGCAAAAGCAGATTTAAAAGAAGCTCAAAAGGATTCAATAAATGAGTACGAAAAATTTAAAAAAGAATCGGATGACAATATTGCCGATCATGCAAAAGCTATGATTGCATTCGAAGAAAGACTTAAAAATATTAAATCAAATAAAAAAGGAAAATACGAAAAACGATTGATAAAGCTTAAACGAAGAAATTCGGATTTACAAATGAGAATCGATAATTATAAATATGATTCTCATTATAAATGGTCGGTTTTTAAAATTAAGTTTTCGCACGACATGAAAGCTTTGGGAAAAGAAATTGTTGATTTACTGAACGAGAAATAAATATAACATAGAGAGAATAAAAGACTGGTTGAAAGACTGGTCTTTTTTGTTTTTATAGCTTTCCCAATCTGTGAAAGTTACAACTTATAAGGTTTGTTCTATAACGAAATCAGAGAAGGATTGAAGCACCTTTGTATTGTAAAAATAGTAAGAATTAAAACTAGGAAACAATGAACGTTACAGAATTTAAAGGAAACTGGAATGAGCAAAAGGGCAAGCTTAAACAAAGATATTCGGTACTAACCGATAACGATCTGCTCTATGAAGAAGGAAAACGCGAAGAATTGTACGGACGACTTCAAGAAAAACTTGGAAAAAGCAAAGAAGAACTTCATAAAATAATTCAAGCACTTTAATATTTACAGTTAAACAAAATCTAAATTAAATTAATATGAAAAATAGAATAGTAATACTAGCATTATCGACACTTTTTGCAGGAACTGTTATCAGTAGTTGTAAATCATCAGAGAAAAAAGTAGAAGATGCCAAAGAAAATGTGGTTGATGCTAAAGAAGATGTGGTTGAAGCAAAACAAGAATTAAATCAAATTATTAAAGATTCGATTCAACAATTCAGAACTGAATCGGCAATAAAGATTGCAGAACACGAAAAAAGTATAGCTGAATTCAAAGTTAGAATTGCAAAGAAGAAAAAAGAAAATCGTGCTAAATATGAAGAAGAATTACAATCATTAGAGCTTAAAAATAGCGATTTAAAGAAAAGACTTGACGAGTTTAAAGAAGATAGTCAAGATAACTGGTACACTTTTAAATCGGCATTTAATCGCGATATGGACGAACTAGGTGAATCGTTTAAAAATTTAACCACAAAGGATAAAAAGTAATACTTGCGTTTTAATAGAAAGAAAATGAAAAAGTTATTAGTTTTAAGTCTTACCATTGCTATAACCTTACTGGTGCATAAGTCATGGGCACAAGAATCGGAAACCGATTTTCGTGAAAAGTTACAGGTTGGAATGAAAATAGGTGCAAACTATTCAAATGTGTACGATTCGAAAGGTGAGCAGTTTAATGCTGATCCACGATTTGGATTAGCTGCAGGTGGTTTTATTGCAATTCCTATTGGCAAATATTTAGGAATTCAACCTGAATTGCTATTTTCTCAAAAGGGATTTCAAGCAACTGGTAAAGTCTCAAATCAAGATTATGAAATGACTCGAACTACCAGTTATATCGATATTCCTCTGATGTTTGCATTGAAACCAATTGAGTTTTTGACTCTTGTTGCTGGTCCACAATATTCGTATTTAATTAAGCAAAAAGATGTATTCACTAACAGTGTTTCGAGTTTTGCTGTGGAACAAGAATTTAAAAACGACAACATCCGAAAAAACATATTTTGTTTTACTGGTGGAGCCGATTTTATTTTCAAACACTATGTTGCATCGGCTCGTGTTGGTTGGGATATTTCGAACAACAATGGTGATGGAACATCAACAACGCCTCGTTACAAAAACATATGGTATCAATTTACGGTTGGTTATTCGTTTAGTAATTAGTCTTTTGACTGTAAGGCTGTAACGAAATTAATCTATTGACTATGAAAACGACAATGTATCTTTTCTCCTTATTCTTTTTAAGTACAAGTATTCTTGCACAAGAAATATCTGTTAACGAGAAATATGGAAAGTCATTAAATCTAGGTTTAGGCGTTGGTTACTATGGATATATTGGGCATTCGATGCCTGTATTTCATGCCGATTACGAATTAGATGTTGCCAGAAATTTTACTTTGTCGCCATTCATTGCTTTGTATTCTTATCGAAATGAATATTATTCGAGTTTAGGGAATTCATATTATTATCACGAAACGGTTGTTCCAGTTGGAGTAAAGGGTACTTATTATTTCGACGATTTGCTTCATGCAAGTGCCGATTGGGATTTTTATCTTGCTACATCAGTTGGTTTTGCATTTGCACAATCGTATTGGGACAAAGGATACGAAGGCGACAAAGATGCATTTCGAGGAGCTAATCCCATTTTTATCGATATCCATTTAGGAACGGAATATCATATCAATAAAAAGATTGGAATATTTTTCGATTTATCGACAGGTGTGTCAACTATAGGTGTCGCAATTCATTCAATTTAAAGCTATTTACAATGGGAAATATACTTTATGTTATAGCAGTTATTATGATAATTATGTGGATAATCGGGTTTTTTGTTTTTTCAATAGGAAGCCTTATACATATACTTCTAATACTTGCAATACTAGCAGTATTACTGCGAATAATCAAAGGTCAAACAATTTTTTAATCAATTTTAAAATCAATAATTATGAATTCAGGAAAAGTGTTTTTAGGTGTATTGGCAGGTGTTGCCGCTGGTGCATTATTGGGTGTTTTATTTGCTCCAGCTAAAGGTTCAGATACACGCAAAAAGTTTACAAGAAAAGGTGAAGATTTGGCCGAAGACTTAAAAGAAAAATTTGACGATTTACTTGATAGTGTTTCGGAAAAAGTTGAAAAGGTAAAAGAAGAAGTTGCCGATTTAACTAGTCAAGGAAAAATGAAATCGAAAGAAGCTTAATCTTTAAACAGATTCAATTGCCATTGGCAGAGTTTTCAAACTCTGTCAGGGCATTTTTAAAATTATAACTTAAAACAAATACAATGGAAAATAGTCAAAATCATATAGAAACATTACTGCAAACAGCTGCTGAATATGGTAAAACAAACTACCAATTAGCAAAGCTTAAGCTAATTTATAAATCGTCGAATGTGGTTTCATCAATTGTTCCATTGATTTTTGTATTTGCCATTTTATCGTCATTTATGCTCTTTTGTAGTTTGGGTATAGCCTTTTGGATAGGCGAAATTTTGGGAAAAGTGTATTACGGTTTTTTTGTTGTGGCTGGTTTTTATTGCCTTGTCGGATTTATAATGCAAGTTTTCATGCATCGATGTCTCAAAAAAATCATCTGTAATTATTTTATTAAACTAGCATTAAATTAATTGATTATGCAAAATACATCAACATTGGCTGAACTTACTTTTGCCATCAAATTATTAGAAGAAGAAAAGGCAAAAAAGGAGCTGCAATTAAAGCATCAATTTCATGTTACGTACGAAAGTTTAAAACCTATAAATATTTTAAAGAATACCATTCAAGATGTAAGTTCTTCGACCAATGTAACTGATTCAATTATCGGTGCATTGATGGGAGTAGCTTCGGGCTATTTGACGAAAAAAGTAGCTGTAGGATCGTCTCATAATATCTTTCGTAAAATGCTTGGTTCGTTTCTTCAAATTGGTGTTACTTCGATTGTTTCAAATCATCCCGAAACAGTAAAATCTATTGGCGAATTCTTGTATAAAAATATCTTTCATAAGAAAGATTCAAATGAAACACAAGAGTAATGAATACTGATATAAAAATTCCTTTTTACGCAAAGGCTACTATCTTTTTTCTTGGTTTATTTACTTTGATTTCGATGTTATATATTGCTCAAAGTATACTTATTCCATTGGTTTTTGCAACTATAATTGCTGTTGTAATGCATCCTGTTGTTCGTTTTTTAGTTCAAAAAAAGTGTAATAGGCTGCTTGCTATAGTTATAACGCTATTCCTTACCGTATTAGCTATTGTAGCTGTATGCGTTTTTTTGTTTTCGCAAGTAAGTAGGTTTAGTGAATCGTGGCCTCAATTGGTCGATAATTTTACCAATTTGCTCAATAAAAGTATTGGTAGTACAGCTAAATATTTTGATATAACACCACAGTATATTCATGAATTAATTGCGAAAACTCGTGCAGAACTTATAAATAATAGTAGTGTTGCAATTGAACAAACTTTACTAAAAGTTAGCGGTATTGCTATACTCCTTTTTTTGGTTCCAGTATATATTTTTATGATACTTTTTTATCAACCCTTGTTGCTCGATTTTGTCCTTAAATTGTTTGGAACAAGCAATAAATCACAGGTTAATGAAATCGTATCCCAAATCAAAATAGTTATTCAACGCTATCTTGTTGGATTGCTCATCGAAGCATTTATTATTACTGTGCTTTATTCCATAACCCTTTTTGCTCTAGGAATTGAATATGCAATTTTACTTGGGATTATTGGAGCACTCATAAATGTCATTCCATACATAGGTGGAGTGGTGGGCGTTGCATTACCTATGATGGTTGCTTTGGCTACAAAACCATCGGGTTGGTATGCTGTTTATATTCTGGTTTTATTTTATATTATTCAATTGATTGATAATCATTTTGTAATTCCAATGGTTGTTGCATCTAAAGTTAAAATCAATGCATTATTCTCAATTGTTATTGTAATAGCGGGCAATGCATTATGGGGAATTCCTGGAATGTTTCTTTCGATTCCTGTTTTGGGAATTGTTAAACTCATTTTCGATCATATTGACCCACTTAAACCTTGGGGATTTTTATTGGGCGATACCATGCCTCCAATTATTAAAGTTCCATTAGGCATAAAAAATATAGAGAAAAGTTTGTCGAAAAAATAATTAAAATTGAAAGCATGAATTAAAGTTGTAACTTGAAAATTATTATACATACCCCCAAACGTACTTAAGAACATTACAACGTTCAAGTATTAATGACTGAGTCATTTAATTGAGAGTACTTTCTATAACAATTTTTTTGCAAATACCCATTTGGCTTTTTTAAATTCTAAGAACTGGCATTGTTTCTTATTGAATTTGTAATCGCTTAACTAGGCTCGAGCGGACTAGTAGTTTGTTCGTTATAATTAAAAAAGCACGGACTACAAGTCCGCGCTAGCTTGGGTTAACATTTGAGGAGATTATTATTAAAATATAAGTCATAAAATTTAGAAACAACAATATTTACAATATTCAAAAAATAGCGATATGATACATGTTAAAAAAGAAGGCGTTTTAATAGCCAAAACAGATTTAGAATTTGAGAATGAAGGTGTGTTGAATCCTGCGGTAATACGTGTGGGCGATAGTGTACACATGTTTTACCGAGCAGTTGAAAATGGTAATCATTCAACCATTGGTTATTGTCGTTTCGATGGTCCTTTAAATCTTGTAGAGCGTTGGGATAAACCATTAATTATTCCTGAATTTGATTATGAATCGCATGGGGTAGAGGATGCTCGTATTACAAAAATAGATGATACATACTACATGACCTATACTGGTTATGATGGAACAAATGCTCGTGGTGCTTATGCTACTTCAAAAGATTTAATCCATTTCGAAAAACAAGGATTAATTGTGCCACCAATCACGTATGCCGAATTTGTTTATCATGTTGAATCTCAGGGTAAAGTGAACGAGAATTATTATCTTAATCATAAGTTTTATTATCTGGCTGCCGATCTTGAAAAAAAGATTTTGCTTTGGGATAAAAATGTCATCTTTTTCCCAAGAAAAATAGATGGAAACTTTGTGTTTTTTCATAGAATTAGACCAGGAATTCAGCTCGTTTCTGTTAAAGATTTAAAAGATTTAGATAAGTCGTTTTGGGATTCATATTTTGCCGATTTTCATAGTCACATTGTACTGAATCCTATTCATCAACATGAGTCGAGCTATATTGGTGGAGGTTGTCCTCCCATAGAAACACCTCAAGGTTGGTTGTTGATTTATCATGGAGTTGAAGAAACGGAAAATGGTCTTGTTTATTCTGCTTGTGCTGCATTGCTCGATTTGAAAAATCCGTTGATTGAAATTGCTCGTTTACCGCATGCTTTGTTTTCACCCGAATTCGATTGGGAATTGACCGGTGAAGTTAACAATGTGGTTTTCCCAACAGGAGCTGCAGTTTTTGGAGGAACCTTATTTATTTATTATGGTGCTGCCGATTCTATGATTGCCTGTGCTTCGGTTATTGTTGCTGATTTGATCGATGAGCTTTTGCAGAATAAGATTGATTTATAAAAAAATATAAACTCCATTTAAAAACATTCATATGAAAACTGAAAACCCTAATTCGAAAAGTGATACTCTTTTATCATTGCCAAAATTGGCTGAAATCCTGTTTGTAACGTCATATCCTCCAAGGGAATGTGGTATTGCAACCTATTCGCAAGATTTGATAAAATCGTTGAATAACAAATTCAGTAATTCATTATCTATAAATGTTTGTGCATTGGAGAATAATGAATATCATTATGATTATCCTAGCGAAGTAACTGAAGTCCTTAATACTTCCGATGCTTTAGCATTCGATAATGTGGCTGAAAAAATAAATCAAAATGTAGATATCAAAATTGTACTGATTCAGCACGAATTTGGTTTTTTTGCTGAACAAGAACTTGCATTTTTGAGGTTTATTCATAGCATTACTAAACCTATCGTAATGGTTTTTCATACGGTACTTCCAAAACCAGCTGAGTTTCAAAAATCGAAAATTCAATATATTGCTACTGAATGTAAATCGATAATTGTAATGACAAATCGATCGGCTGAAATATTAATTGAGCAATACAATATTCCTAAAGAAAAAATATCGGTTATAGCACATGGAACCCATTTGGTTCCTCATTTAAGTAAGAATTTGCTGAAAGAAAAATACGATTTAGCCGATCGAAAAGTACTTTCCACTTTTGGCCTTTTAAGTTCGGGGAAAAGCATTGAAACAACCATAGAAGCATTGCCAAAGATTGTTGCAACAAATCCAAATGTTACGTTTCTTGTCATCGGGAAAACGCATCCTGAAGTGAAAAAACATGAGGGCGAACAATATCGCGAAATGCTTGAACAGAAAGTGAAACAACTAAACCTTAGCGATAATGTCCGTTTCATAAATAACTATCTTGCACTTCCCGAATTGCTTGAATATCTTCAGTTGACAGATATTTACTTATTCACAACAAACGATCCCAACCAAGCAGTGAGTGGAACGTTTGCTTATGCAATGAGTTGTGCATGTCCTATTATTTCAACTCCAATTCCACATGCTCAAGAAGTTTTGACAAACGATACTGGAATCATTTTCGATTTCCGTAATTCAGAACAGTTGGCAAATGCAGTTTTGAAATTGCTAAATGACGAAGATTTACGAAAAAATATAAGTTCAAATACTTTACAGAAAATAGTATCAACGGCTTGGGAAAACTCTGCTGTTGAACATGCTATGTTATTTGAATCTATTGCATATCAGTCTATTTCGTTGCAATATAATGTGCCAGAAATTAGCCTAACTCATTTGCAAAAAATGACTACAGATGTTGGTTTTATTCAATTTTCAAAAATCAATCAACCCGACATTGAATCGGGTTATACTTTAGATGACAATGCTCGTGCTTTAATAGCCATGTGCATGTATTATAAATCGACAAAAGACAATTCATGTATTAACGATATAAATATATATCTGTCGTTCATAAAATTCTGTTTACAACCATCGGGAACTTTTATGAATTATGTCGATAAAAATAATAGGTTTACGGTGCAAAATTTTGAAGTCAATTTAGATGATTCGAACGGACGAACTATTTGGGCTTTAGGTTATTTGTTGTCGTTAAAAGATATTTTACCTACCGAAACAATAACTACAGCCGAGTTTATTATTACTAAAGCGTTACCACATATTGCAAAAATTCATTCAACTCGAGCTATGGCTTTTGCAATTAAAGGTTTGTATTATTATAGTAGCATCAACAAATTACCAGCAAACTTGGAATTGGCCGAAAAACTGTCGAATCGATTGGTGCAAATGTATCATCACGAAGCAACAAATTCGTGGGAGTGGTTTGAAAATTATTTGACTTATGCCAATAGTATTTTGCCCGAAGCTATGGTATATGCATGGTTATTAACGAAAGAGAAAAAATATGAAGCCATTGCTAAAATATCTATGAAATTCCTTCTTTCGCAGATATTTAACGAAAATGGAATTGAAGTAATTTCAAATAGAAGTTGGTTGCAAAAAGGGCAAGATCTTGGTCAATTTGGCGAGCAACCAATTGATGTTGCAT
>Ga0302288_1000358_pt1 | contig 37840 bp, 46 predicted proteins | sample III_Fen_N1_1_FD_194549 | JGI IMG/M metagenome (GOLD analysis project Ga0302288, IMG submission 194549) | Peat permafrost microbial communities from Stordalen Mire near Abisko, Sweden - III_Fen_N1_1 | ecosystem: Environmental > Terrestrial > Soil > Wetlands > Permafrost | place: Sweden: Abisko...
CGCTAATATCTGTTCCATTTTAGTTATTTAAAAAGTCCTGATATTGTTCCCTGAATGTTCGATCTGTTTCTAAATAGTTGCTAATTACCTTAACTGAATTGAGAACGGTTGAATGATCCTTTTTGCCGAAATACTGACCGATTGCCTTTAATGATTGATTAGTATGTTTCCATGCCATATAATGCGCCATTTGTCGCCAAATACATTCCCTTCCAGTTAATTTATTAATCTGATCGACCGTAAATCCTGATTCTTTCTTAATACGATCCTCGACCTGATCAATACGATATTTAAACTCTTTAACAGGTACCAATCTGGATTTTACTTCGATCAAACAAATAGCTTTGATTTGTTCTAACTTTTCATCTTCTGATAAGTCAGGATTTATTAATATTCTGGCTATTTTGGTTAATTTATCTTTTTGTTTCATGTTTAAAGTTTTAGCGAATGACCAGATAGAAAAGTGACTTCAAGGCGAATTGAGTTGCTTCTTATCTGGTCATTGTTCTGGTTTGGTTACATATTTGAGTTTTAAAACATTGATAACTGTCCATTTTGCTCAACAGCGGTCAAATGGTTTCTTTTATTAATTTCAAAGTAAGAATCTTTTAACTCGATTGATATTGATTTTCTGCCCATTTTAAGAGCCTGATAACCTTCTGAACCAATACCACCAAACGGAGATAAAACGGTTTCGCCACGATTAGAATACAGCAAAATAATGCGCTCAATAACTCCTAATTGAAGTGGGCAAATATGCTTTTCATCGTTATTTGCTTTTGCGTTCATCCATTGAAGCGTATTTGTTACGTCAATATCCATCCAAACAGGCGAAGCGTAACGCTGCCAAACTTGATGAGAGTACTGTTCTGTTTTTGAATATTTACTTTCCTGATCATATCCCCAATGTTCATTGAATCCGTTAACATCTCTCGGAAACTCATCGAATTGGTGCATTGGAACGTAATAAGTGAACCGGATATCATCCAACTGAATCGGCACTTCGTTCTGTTCTTTTGTCTTAAAACAAAGTACACGATCGGCAATTCCGGCACGAATAATACTCATATCTTTGGTAACCTGTTTATGAGCTAATCCGATTGTTTTTGTTCGTACAGCTGCCAAAAGTGGATCTTTCCAGATAGTAAAATCTGAATGTAAAAACATACCGATTGATTCAAACATATCGCTGATCATGTCAGGGAAACGTCTTAATCCGATAAATCCATCTCTACCTTTTTGAGTAGGTAAGTTCATACAATGAATTGCAATAATACGTCCGGGTTTAATTACCCTTTTAAGTTCGTTAGCCAAATACCTGAATTGTTCAACAAATTGATCATATCCCGATACGTTGCCCATATCCTCAATATAATTCGAGTATGTGTATAAATCTGCAAACGGAGGACTGAACACAATTAAATCAACTGAGTTGTCCGATACTTCTTTAATCCTTTGTACGCAGTCACCACGCATTAACCAGAAATTATCTGATTTTAAATCTTCTGAGTTCATTGAATAATTTGTTAGTTTATTATTTAAATTTTTAGTTACAGCTTTGACCATGTTTAATTGCATTGATTCAAATGATTTTTGCTTATCCTGTAATATTTTCAGAACATTAATCATCCGGTCGGTAGTTACCATGTAACAAGTTACTTTTTCCTTTCTTCCAAATCTCCACGATCTTCTCATCGCCTGATAAGTTCCTTCAAAGCTAAAATCAATCGAATCGAATATTTGTATTCCGCAATTTTGATAATTTAATCCCTGAGAAGCAATAGACTGTTTTGTGATTAATATTTGAAAATCATTGTGAGCAAATCCAAGTAAGTCTTTTTCTTTCTTTTCATTGGAGTCTGAACCCTGAACATTGCGACAGTCATAACCAAGTGCAGTTAATTGTTTATAGATGTTTTTAGCTTCATCATTCTGTTTTGTCCAAACAATAATCTGTTCAGTTTTTGGAAGCAACTCTATAATTTCAATAGTCTTTTTAATTCGTTCTGTTTCAGTTTCCCGAAGTGATGAATTATAATCAGTTGCATTAACCGCAATACCCGGGAACATTACACCGTCTGGAAGTGGAGTTGAAACTTGCAATTCTACTATTTCAAGTTCTGGTAAATCAAATCCGGGTGCATCAAATCCAATATCTTTAGGGTGTGAATACATTATAGACCATGTACTAACAAACTCATAAAATTTATCAATTGCATGACCTTTTAACCGCCATTTTTGAGTTGATTGCATATCATTAACAAAAAACATGGCAAGCATTTCATTGTACGTCATAGCATCTAATAATTGGCTATGGTTGCCAAGTTCCATCGGATCGTTCGGTGAAGGTGTTGCTGAAAAACAGAATTTATACGGAGTCTTTTTGAATGTATCAATCAGTAAGTTTCTAAACTTGCCTTGTTCGTTTTTTAGGATAGAACTTTCATCCAGACAAACACATCCATATTTTTCAGTATCAATGTTTTCAAGTTGATCGTAGTTAGCAATACTGATATTTGAATCTTCTGTAAACCATTTTACTTCAATTCCAAACTTAACACCTTGCTCGATTGTTTGTCCGGTAACTGCCAAAGGTGCTAAAATTAAAACAGGTTTTTGTGTCTTTAAAAATACTTGATGAGCAATTTCAAGTTGCATTGGTGTTTTACCCTGTCCGGTATTGGCAAAAATTGCATACTTGCCGGATTTTAATGCTCGCTTAACTGTAAACTTCTGGAAGTCAAAAAGCATCGGATTAAGTTCTGATTCATCAATATCAAAACCTGATTCAATAATTTGCTTTTGTTTGGTCTTTAAAAAATCTTCGTAGGTTAATTCTTTGTTCATGTTTTAATTTTAGTCGTTATTAATATTTTACAAAAATACTTTTAATGAATTTAGTTGAATGTTAATTGTATGTGTTATAAAACACTAATCAGTTCTTGTTTCGTTATAACGCATCTTTGATTCTTTCTCGGATTGCAAATCTATTCCGTAATTTAAAGCATAAGCATCGCAAACGTGACTAATATCTGAAAGTTCTTCGTTTTCATTAAACTTATCGTTATTCAATAAAGCTAATTCAAGTTCTAAAATTTCCTCTTTCATTTTATCTATAAAGTCTTGCTTTGTAGTTTCAGAATTTATCAATCCACGTTTAACCGTAGAATTGTAATTCCTTAGTGCGACCTCTTCCGGTGTTAATCTATCAACAACCGTTTCAGGATCGAAATATATATGGCATCGCATATAATTATCTTCGCATGGTTCGACCATTATTAGCTCCACTGCTTCAACTCCTTGAAGTTGTTGAATCTGTTTGATTAATATTGATTTTTTACTGCTCATTTTCAAGTACTTTTAATCGTTCAACACCTTGACGATGAAATTTATTTACATACTCTAAAATATTAGCGTAAATCTGTTTTTCTTCATCGGTTGAATTGTCACAACTTGAAATAAGTGATGCAAAATGAAAGGCAATCTGAGTTCTGATTTTAATGTCTGTTTTCATTTTTAATGAACCGCACCATAACGGAAAGCATGACATATCCAGATTAGCAGATTCCAGATTAGCAAATTCCAGATTAGCCAATTTCAGATTAGCAAATTTCAGATTAGCAGATTTCAGATTAGCAAATTCCAGATTAGCAGATTCCAGATTAGCAGATTTCAGATTAGCAAATTCCAGATTAGCAGATTCCAGATTAGCAGATTTCAGATTAGCAGATTTCATATTAGCAGATTCCAGATTAGCAGATTCCAGATTAGCAGATTTCATATTAGCAGATTCCAGATTAGCAAATTTCAGATTAGCAGATTTCAGATTAGCAGATTCCAGATTAGCAAATTCCAGATTAGCATATTTCAGATTACACTCAAAGTTCCATTTAATTGATAATGAAAATCTCATATATCTATTAAACTTTATTACATCATTTTTTAATAAAAATACTAATCTGTTTTTTAATGTTTGGTTTTTCATGTCGTTTTAGTTTTAAATTGTTTTCAAAGTTAATTTTTACTTTCTGGTTTAAAGAATATTGGTGTATGTTTAAAAACAGTTATTCTAAATAAATTTACCAATAACTGGCCCGCAACAATGATTGCAATCCTGACTTGATTGTTGTATATTTCCACAACACATACATTGGTAATAGTCTGGATTATCATCTTCGTATCGATCATCGTAGTCATCATCAAAAAAGTCTGTCATAGTTTTAGTTTTTAATAACCTATTTGTTTTAGGTAGTAATCGAATTGATTCGGAAAGCTAACTGATAGCTTAAGTTTTGCGAAATGGTTAGTTAAAACGTCAAGAATAGTATTAATATCAGTCGTTGTTAACTTGGTCGTGCTTTCAATATCAAATAAGGTCTTTTGGATAGGTAGCCAGATAAATTGCTTTACTAAATCTTTATCCCATTGCATTTCTAACGGATGACTAAATAGATCAATAGTCTGGAAATATAAACCATGATTATTTAGTGTTTCAGCGACAAAGGTAAAGTAAAGATAAATAGCTCTATTTTGAGTGTTTGAGCGTGTTAATTTTACTTGCTTTATCTCAATGGTAGCTGATATACTTTTAAAGTAGTGCAGTTGATCTAACGCCTGAATATAGCCATCTGACGTTCCGGTGTTGTATGGTTTAGATTCTGACATTACTTAAAATAGTTTTTGATTGTCTGGAATATTTCGCCTTTTTTAGTTATTTCTGAAATGATCTTTTCATCCCGATAAACCCTAAACTTTGAACATTCGTTTTCCTGAATTTCCCTAGCAAAGTTTTCCTCATCATTGTAAGAATCAACTGAAACAAAGACAAGATTTGCGCTTTCCAATTCGGCACAAAATAATTGAACTTGAACTTGATAATAGTATTTTTTAAAGTTCTTTAGAATCATTTCTTTTTGTGCTTTTTCATCAAGTCCTAACATTGGAATAATCAAACCGATATAGTCTGAAAAATGAATAGTTTTCATTTCATCAAAATCAATTACCTTACCACCGTTTATTTTTGCAAAATCTATGCTTGATGTGAAAACGTCCATTTCTTTATTGGTTACCTTATACTGGATAAAGTAATCATCTGAAAGAAGTTTTAAGTAGTTCTGTTCAAGTATTGCGCCTGTTCTTAGTGCATCTATCGGACTTGCCAAAGCGTTATAATAAGGTTTGTATTCATCAACAAATTTCCTCATTAAATCGCCAAATCCTTTCGTATGTATTCCTGACATTAAGGCAGAAATATCACCGCTTCCGATTGTTAGGTTCATATTAATTTCTTTTCAGAGTAAGTTTTGAAAATCACTAAAATATCTTTCTCTGTAATATCTGAAAGTTCACCAACATTAAAGTGCTGTAAAATCTTTTGGCAAGTTTCAGAGTTTTTCAATAGATAGTTTTCAACTAATACTCTTTTTTCTGACGGTGTTTTTGCGGTTGTTGTTTCTTTTGATTTTTCGCCGTCTGGGTCTTCACCTGTTGCAATTTTATAAGCATTTAAAAGAGCGTATTTTCTTGCATAGGTTGAAGCCTTGCCAAATCCTTTATCACCCGAATCAATACCTTTGCCGAAAGATTCAATTTCAATTGATTGTGTTGTATCTTCCAAATCAATAATCTTAACAGTCATTTTGATCGTATCTACATAAGTCAATCCTTCTTCGTTGTTTTTCTTTTGAATACGGATAACTTCTGAATTTACAAGTTCCTGTTTGATAGGTATAGAAACAAGTTTAAACTTAGTTTCAGCGTCTTTGACCGCTAATGTAACGTCAATATCACTAACGGCTTTATAACTGTAAGAACCACTTCCAACAGTCATATCTTTTGATATGTTTCTTACTTCGTTTGATACTGCCTGTATTTTCTCAAACAGGTTTAATTTTTGATTTTCCATGTTTAGTTATTTTTAGATTTCATAATACTTTGCAATCATTTCAAATACTTTGTCGAAATTTTCTTTAATTTCCTCGCCATCATAAAAGAAAGTCATTTTAAAATCACAATAACGATCTTCAATATATGTTTGGTTGTTTTCGTCTTTGTCGGAATAGTAAGTTGAAAGTTTCAATTCAGCTTCGATATTGATATTATCAACATTTTCAAATCCGTTTAATTCTGATAGATCAAACTGAAGTGATTGTTTTTGATCTTCGGTGTTAAACTTTGAAACTAAATAATCAAATACTTGTTTCAATTCCGATTCGTTTAATTCAATTGCTGTGATTTTCATTTGGTTTGTTTTACTTGATTAATACTGAAACAAAAATATTCATTATTAGTCGTTTGATCTAATTTAAACCTATGCTATAAAACATCATTTGAAAGTTTATTTCATTTATTCTCATACAACTTTATATCCGTAATCTTAATAGCTTCGATCTGTTTAAAATTAGATCAATATTAAAGAAAACAGTTGAAAAACTTTTTTGACTACCTTTTTAGTTTTTCCTACCTCAATCATAAAAACAGTATCCGTACTGCCATTCGTTTTATCAAGTGACTAAAAAATAGGATTACGTCTGACGTTGTGAGTTGTCCACATTGCGCCAACTGGTTGTACTTGATAAAATATATTCATGTGAAGTTCCGGTCTTTTTGCAGAATAAGGAGTCTGTTTGTGGAGTAAGACTTCGAGCATAACCACGCAATAAAATGATAAAACCACGCCCAAATAAATGGACATGGTTAAATCTTTGGTTTGCTACAACCGGAAGTCTATCACGTTTGATAGATATTGTTTGAAATGAATCGACTATGTGTTTTCCAAATTGTAGCATATACAAAAGTAATATTTACTTCTGACATATACTACAATTTAAAGTAAAATCTATATCGCTTTCAGCAAATAAGTTTTGCTGTCAATAATTACAATCTTATGTTTGCGTTTTGATTCACGTTCTTTGCACATTTTAAGCAACTTTAAGGCTCGATCTCTGGATGAACCTGTTGCTTGTTCGTGGATGCAATTTTCGTGGGTATTTGGTTCGTTTTTGAACTTCTTATTCCGGCTCATAGTTGTACTAGTTTAAAGTCTTTTTTGTAAACTAAATATGAAGCATTGTCGTTTCCAATAAGAAATAATAAATTATCTTTATTTGATTTAATATTTAATTCCTTATACCTGTTATTCATGTTGAATAATTCTTTCATGTAATCCTGATCATTGATACATTCCCATAAATCAGAATTAATGGATTCAACCACTTTTTTAGTATGCTTTTGGTGTAAGGCTCTTTCTTTCCAATATTTGATAGACTTTAAATTGTCTTGATTGCATGATTTGAGTAATTTGTTTTCGCTTGTCAATTTAGTAATTTCTACTATTGCATCCTCAAAATACTTTTTACGCTCTGCAATTTCACAGTCTTGCAACTTGATTTGGTTATCGTAATCTTCAATAGTCTGAGCCGATACGGTATTGTAAAACTTATAGTCTTTTAGCTTCTTTTTCGCTGATTTAAGACGTTTAAAGAATACCATTGCTAGGATAGCAAAGAACAGGATTAAAACTACGTAAATTAACGTCCATACATTCATAAAGTCTGATAAAAATTCGATTAAGTTTTTCATGTGATTTGATTTTAATTATATTGTTTTGCTTGTTCTTTAGAAGTAAAAAAGTGAATACCTGTCGAGCATTCATTCCATCGGTTGTCATCAAAGTTTTCTACTGTTACCGTTTCACCTATTTTGTAAATGAATTTATAATCGTAATTTGATGCAATTTCAGTTAACTGACATTCAGAACCATCTAAATTTTCAAATGATAATACTTTAGCTTCTGATGCACGACATTTTAAAGAGGTTGCTGAACTTCTTTTTGATGTTTCTGTTATTAACAGTTTTATTATTTTACCAGATGCTTTTTTAAAGGCAATAAATGAACCCTCCTCAGGACAAGAAATATTAAAATATCCTGTATTCTCATTTATTTTTGCACGTCTCAGGTTTGCACCGATCAGGTTTGCACCGATCAGGTTTGCATCGCTCAGGTTTGCACCGATCAGGTTTGCACGTCTCAGGTTTGCACCGATCAGGTTTGCACCGATCAGGTTTGCACGTCTCAGGTTTGCACCGATCAGGTTTGCACCGCTCAGGTTTGCATCGCTCAGGTTTGCATCGATCAGGTCTGCATCGCTCAGGTTTGCATCGATCAGGTCTGCACCTGATTTAATGGCATTAATTACCGTTTCTTTTACTGAGTTGTTTTCACATTCATATTCAAATAATAACGAACCCCAAATAGTTTTAATTTCGATTTTAGTTTTCATGTAGTTTTAGTATTTATTATTTTTATTGTTTAGCATTAACTTCTTTTGGTTTTCTCGCTGTTTGCGTAATTCAAGTTCATTTCGTGTTCCTTTCTCAATTCCAAAATATCCGGCACTCGGTTGATTTGGAATAAAAGATGGAATCTTATTTTTTCGCTTTTTCATGGTTAAAATATTGTAGTTTGATTTTCTGATTCAATCATTTTATCAAGTTCAGATTTGCTTTCTTTTTCATCATCAATAGGTAGCCAATTTAATGCTAATAAGATCATAAAAACAATAGTACATAATATGCACATAAATCCAATAAAGGCTAAAAATCCGATAATTATATTCATGGCTCTAAAAGTTAAAGATTAAACGTAAAATGATCAAAGCGAAAAAGGCTAATCCGAAGATCATAACTTTAGTTTGAATCTTTTGCATGAACTTTTCAAACTTGATTTGTGGTACGGTGTGATCGAAAATTGTTTTCATGGTTAATTATTTAAATGGTGTTTTTGCCAATACTTTTTTAACTTTTAATTGTTCGTTGTGATCTTTTGCAATCATTTTAGCAATCGTTCCATCGTACCATCTATAGTTAGTGCATACATCATCGCCATTAGAATTAACAACATACCACCATCCGTTCGAGGCTTTTGGTTTAATTGCTTTCCATTTACCATTAATATCAGGCGTTGCTCCAATGTTTTGAATTTGTTTTTTCATGTCGTTAGTTTTTATGTGATTAATTTATGATTCAAAGTAAAGTAATAATTTAATAGGTTGTATCGGTTAAACATATGCTATAAAACACAAAAACCGGATAGCTGAGAACTATCCGGTAAAACTAATTAACTAAACCTAAAACCAAACATGAAAAAAACCTACACGAATATAGTAATTAATTCAGATCATTAACGACGTACCGATTAAAATTGTCAATATATTGCTGAACTGTTGCTTTCCCTAAATAAGTATTGTAATATTTTTTGTAGTAATTAGCCTGACCAATTAAATCGCCAGGTATTGCGCCTTTTTGTCGTAAATAATGAACTCTGCACATACAAATAGATAAACGATCATTCAAATATAAATCACTTAAATTAAGTTCTGAAACGTCGCAAACTAACTTAATCTTTTCAATTAATTCATGATGATATTTCAGGTAGTTATTTACGATGTCATTATATGTATTCGGCTCGATCTGACATATACCTAAAGCAACACCATTACCTAATTGTTTTCGATACTTTCCATATGCCGACTCTTGAGCAATAGTGCCTAAAACTAAATTAGCAGAATCAGGCGTATAATATCCTAAGTCTGCTAATGTTTTTTCTACAAGTTGTCGCATTACTTTTCAGCAATAACAATAAGTGAATTGAATATTTCATCAATAACACCGTAAACGATCGGTAATGTTTCAGCCGGAATCTTTGCCTTTAATTTTTCGAGTATCAAGTTATCAACTAACCTGATCGCTGCACCATCTAAAGCCTCAGAAATACCTTTCAACTCAATTAACTCGTCAACTTTTTGCTCCTGTTCGGGAGTTAAGAATCCTTTTCTTTCGTCCATGATTTTAATTTTTAAAGTTAATATTAACAAATACAAATTTACTAAAATATAATTACTTTTGTACTATTTCATTTGAAGGTCTGGAAAGTATTTCTGTATTTGTTGTGGTTAGGTTTGCAACTTTCGCCGCACCAACACCTACGCCAGCACCCAATACTCCAAGTCCTGACAAAACGCTCATACCAATGGTAATCCAAGTGGGAACTATTATACCACCAGAGGCAACACTAGTTACCACTACAACCCCGACACTTCCAATACCACCACATATCCAAGCTGCAATCTTTGCCCATCCTTTTATACGTTCAAAGAATGGAGGTGTTTCAGTTTTACTTCTATCGGTTGCATCAGCTATAACTTGCTTAACTGTTACCGTGTTGCCGTTAATTGTTTCTGTTGACATTGTTTATATGTTTAAAAATTTACGGAGTTTCAAGTATGTTTTATTTATCTCGTATCTTCCTTTTAAAGTAGTTATTTTCAATAATAAATTAGCTATGTTTATTTTAATAGTTGGAAGTTTCATTTAGTGATAAATGTTTCTTATTAATTGCCTGAAGTAAGGTTTAAATAACTCCCTTCGCATTGCTTTAACTCCTATTTCATTAAAAGTTATCAAGTACCAAAGTAATTTAATTTTTACCTTCATTTTTTGTTAGTGGAATTGTTTTTGTTTTTATGCCCCTCGAATTGCGCTCAAAGATAGTTTCCAACATCCATTGGTAATTTAATTTATCAACCGACTCTATTTTATTTAATTGATACCTTTGATCTCTATATTTATCTCCAAGCATAATAATATTTTTAGCATCATCTAAACTTAACACTTCATTTGCGTTTGCCTTTGTTGCTATTGAAACAGTATTTCCGATCGTAAGTCCAACAACGGCCATTACAATTACAAGTATTATCCCAAGAAACCATTTAATTGTAGATGTCATGTCTTTAATTGCTTCTTTTATGACTTCCTTAAATTTGTCCTCTTGACTTGAATAAAATTGATCTGCTTTTTCTCCGGATTGTTTTAAATGCTTTGTAAATGCCTCCTCGTGCTTTTCCATTGCTTCGTTTGATTTAACTTCAAACATTCCAAATACATAATTAGCATGAGTATTTATATTTTCAAAACACTCTACACATTCAGGTGTTCTGAGAATTTCAGGAGTTATCTTTGGAGGCATATTCAAATATTTTAAATTTTGATACTAAATTAATAAAATATTTTAATTGTCAAATCAGATAGTTTCATTTATGGATATAGTGTTACTGATTGTATGACAGCACCAACAGAATTTACTATATAGAAATTTGAACTTGGAGTGAAATAACTTCCATCTGTGTATACATACCAAGTTCTTGAGTTTGGAGTACAGCTAGTAGATACATCCCACGTGCTTTGTCCAACAGATAACGACTCTGCCCTGAGTCCAGAATTGCTTACTGAGTTTAATGTACATGTTTTTAAATAAGTAATTGCTGTTTGCGCAGTGGCTAAGCTATTAATTAGGACATTTCCACAACTTATCGTTGTTACAGCAAAACATATTGAATATATATTTAAAGCAGATTCAGATGGAGTAAAACTAACCTCATTACCATATGCCGTTCCTTGACTATTAGTCGCATAAGCTCTCACATAATAAGTAGTACCACATGTAACAGATAGTGAACTCGAAAAACTGCCAACTCCACTTCCATTAGATGTATAAAAATTAGATAACGTGGGATTTGTTGAGGTGCTATAACAAACGCCCCTACTCGTTACAGAACATCCTCCATCAGAAGTAACATTACCACCACCATCGCCGGAAAATGGCTTTATATTAGTTATACTTGCTGTTGTTATAGTTGGAACACTACATCCTCCGGTTGGTTTATAATCCCTAAACCTAAGCATACTATTTGAAGGAGCATAACTGTTGTTGTTATATGTTGCATTAAAATAACCACTTATCGCATTGTCAAAACATGATTGAAGTGTTTTTATTGTTGCAGGTGTATGATTGTGAACTGCATCATATACATCCTGTAAAGAGAAAACTTCATTATTCGGTACGGATTGCCCAAAGCTGTACGAGCTTATCAGTAATAAAAATATTAATAGTTTATTTCGCATGACGTTTGACTTTTTTCATGTTTAGTAATTCCTTTTGTCCTTCGTTGATGAACTCCAAATCTTCAACCTTTTGAGTCAAGGCATTTATTTTTTTATCCATTTCGGATATTTTAGCAATCAACATATCTATATAGGAAACTGCCTTCATTCCATTTTCATCAGTTGATACTAATTCAGGTGCAATTTGTTCTATATCCTGAGCAATAACACCAAACCTAATCTTTTCCTTTGGGTCATCTTTGAATTGGAATTGCTTGAACTCTATTTTGTCAGTCCAAGAAGTATTTGGCAAGTCAATAATGTTTTTCTTCAATCTTCGGTCTGAACTTAAAATAAAGTTGTGAGCATACGCATCCGCAGAACCATCCCGCATAACTAATCTTGAAGCCGTTCCTGCTGTTGTACCAAGAATTGATTCCAGCGTGGTTACTGTTATTTTTGTGTTACTTGAACCACCTGTAACTGGGATATAATAAGACGTTGTTGGATTTACAATTGTTGTCAACCCTGCCAAATATAAGTTTGGCGTCAATCGTACTCCTCCAACAATTGATGATAAAGCAACCGTTATACCATCGCCATTGTAAAAGTCTACTAATGAGCCAGAATTTATATTATTTGATGTTCCAAAATTTTCAGATAAAAGCCAATTCCCATAATTGTCATACACCCCTGCATGATTATGATCTCCATATGCTGCTGTTCCGTGGGTGGTTCCAAGTGTTAGTCCTGTTGGAATTGCAGAACTTCCAAGCGTTCCATCACTTGAAACTATTGTCATTCGTGTCCCAGAGCCGGCAAGTTTTGGAATATTAAGTTCACCAAGTGGGTTAATTTCTAATACCTTTAATGGTGTGTTTGTTCCACTCCTACTATTTACCGAAAATTTAATATATGTTCCACTTGAACCAAGCCATTCGTTCCCAAATGAAATAGAACTTTTATATAAGGGGTCTTGTCCATATAATGCTTCATCATAAAAAGGTGCTCCAAAATTACCGCTTCCTGTTGCAAGTGCTGATATTAATGTTTTACTAAGTATAGAACCATTCACTGCTAACTTATTGTTGTTTATCTCGCTGCCTGTGGAGTAGCCTATTCCTACATTAGTTCCATCCGTATAAATAGGACTATTCCCCAACCCACTAGCATCTGAAATATGGTAAGGAATGTAGCCGTCAGTTAAGTTAGTTAGTTTGGCTGTGGTGGCTTGAATGGTTGATGAAAATTCAGCTTCCCCAGTTGCCTGAATAGTTAATCTTTTATTATTCCAACCATTTGTAGTAAAATACATTGGGTTATTCCCAAGCGTAGAAAATCTTAATGCTGTTCCATCTGTAGCTATATGAGAGTCACCAACACCATAAGCCCCAGTACTTGCATCAACCCCTACAATGTCGTTTACAAAACCAAAAAAAGCTTTTGAATTATTAACCGCTAGTACTCTGGCTATACCTGTTCCACTAATATTAAAATTTGAATTTGCTTGTTGGGCAGTTCCATTCTGAATAAAATCACCTGCATTACTAGCAGCAGCAGTACCGAAAGGCCTACCCTCCAAAACAGTTCCAGCAGTTGTACCAAAGTTCTTATTAAAGGCTGTATTTTTTGAGAATGCTGGTTCATAAGTTGAATTGTCATAACTTATTGTTGTTCCACTTGCTTTTACAAATCCTGTTCCATTTAATTGAGGTTGCTTATTATCCCATGCCGTTGCACTTGCTGTACTTGGTATCAAATAACCACTTGTTACACTTAAATCAGCAGTTCCACCTATAACTTGTCTTGTATTGTCAAATTGTAACCCTGTGATTGATTCAGTTAGATTTCCCTTTGTTACAGCAGCATAGGTATCAGGTTTCAAGTTTGACAATGTGACTACGTTCCCTGTTTCACTTATCCCAAGATTTGTTCCATCAACTTGAACTGTAACGCCTGTTTGTCCAGAAGTATTTGAATTGATAATTGAACTTGTAGACGTTCCTGCTGCAACGGTTAACTGACCTTCATTTGTTATGCTTCCATCAACCTCTGTTGCTGTTACTGTAATAGCATTACCACTTGCTGAAACAACATTAATTCCAGCACCTCTTATATTCAAGACGTTTGAACCACTTGTATTGGATTGAATTGTAGCGTTGTTGGCTGTTCCAACGGTACTCAGCTGACCTTCGTTGGTTATAGAGGCATCGGCATCATTCACATTCAAGTTCAAAGTTCCTCCACTTCCACTCAAAGTTATATTTCCAACAGCCCCTGTGGTTGATATGGTTTGATTATCTGAACCACTTACATGAATTTGACCGATTTGAGTTGTTGTTGGGATTCCATATCCCGTTGTTTGGGAAATTACCCCTGTTGTATTATTGTAATCTAATCCTGTAACAGTTTCAGAAATTGCAGCCCTTGCTCTAGCATCGGTATAAAATAATTTTGAGCCTTCGGTTATATCGCTTGATGATCTATTGGTTATTTGAGTAATATTATCAAGTGTAATTGTATTTGGTACTTGACTATCTGTAACACTTCCCCCGATATTTGAAAGAGTTAAATTTTCTTCATTTACATCAACACTAGCACCACTTCCTATTACAGCCCCTGTACCTGTTCCACCAATAGTCACCTTATTACTTCCAGCAGTTAGATTGCCTTTAATTAAAGCAGGTTCTAACGATGATTTTAACTGTTTATTAATCAATCCGCTTGTTGTGCTTAATAAATAAGTATCTCCTGTTGTAGTTGTTTGTGAGGCAGTTATTTGACCTAAACTATTTATATTTGCTACTTCGGTATTTGCATAATTTCTGACTGATACTTTATTTGTACCGGCGTTATCTCCTGTTCTAAGAATAATATTTTCAGTAGCACCACCAGCAACTATATTTTCTTCAAATCTGACGGCTAATAATATTTTTCCAGTTGGGTAATTTTCCTTTACTGTAACCTCCCCAATTCTTATTACTGCTCCAGATGTAGGGGGTGTTGTTACTAAATTTCCAGAGGTAGATAAATACAAAATATCTTTAACATTCCAAGTATTTGTTTCAGCATCAAACTGTCCGCTAGTGGCTACAATACCATTGGCCTGATCTGTTATTGAAGCTATTGTAACCCCAATAACGTCATGTTTTAATAAGTCCGTATTATCAGCTAATTTTATTAGTGGTAAATTGTTAAATCCATCAACATAAACAACTTTAGTATTTGTTATTGTTGTGCCTGTTTCATTGCGGACATTTAGCCTTGTTTTATTAACTGCAACTAATCCAGCGTTTGTTATTGAAGCATCCCCCGAAGCTGTAACACCTGTGGCAATATTTGAAGCATTACCAACAAAAATATTACCTGAATTTAATGTTGTACTAAGTTTATCAGCGATTGAAATAGTTGTATTTGTTTGGGTTAAACCAATATTATCCCCAACCCTTGTAGGTGCTTGAATTTCATTTAAAGGATCATTATCATTATCAGCAACATTAATACCAATATAATTGCCACCAGAAATGGTTATATTTCGGGTTGTTCCACTTGTGGAAACTGATAATGTTTGATTATCTAAATCAGTAAATGTATCCGTTAATGTTCCTCCTCCTTGTTTTGTTAGTGTTATAGTTTTTGTATTAGTTCCAGAAACATCCAAAGAAAAAATTTGGTTGTTTTCAACGCTTATAATGCCTTCATCAAGCATATACTTAGGAATTAATGTAGAATCCTGAAAATATTCAGAATTTATTCTATGATACTTTATTCCGGTCGAGTCCTGAATTGTTCCACTGTATTCTATTGTGTTAAAGTCTTTTCTAAATTTATTTGATATGCTATCTGATGTTTGTACTATTTCTGTTTGATGGCTTCCTTTTTCGGATAACAACGCTACTCTATTATTATACAAACTGACGTTTGAATTGTAATTTATTATATTATCGTTATCGTAATAATGCCACCACAATAAAGCATCATCATTAGTTAGCCTCATCATTGTTTGTGTTGAGTCTGAGTTATTTACATTTTCTATTTTGTCTTTTGATATATCAACTATTGAATTAGTGTTTGGGATAGAGTCAATTATTGAAATAAATACATTAGATGGTTCTATGCCGAAATATCTACCATTACTGTATTTTGTAGAGTCTGAAAATATTATTGTTTTATCATTTAGTGCGATATTTGTATCCTCAATTAAATTTCCACCTAATTTAACTGTATCGCTTGATAAATGCAATCCATTTGCAGCTTTGATAGATGAAGTTCCACCTAATCCCCATCTGGTAGTATCAGATGTTGTGATTTCGGTTTTACTCCAATAATTCCTAAAGTCTCTCAATGAAGCGAACCTATACCATCCGGTTTCACCTTTAAATACCCACATTGCTGAATCCAATGTGTTGTAATAAAATACCGGAGTATTTGGTGCAATAAGTTTTTTAACAGTTCCGGTAATTGAAGGTAGTGGCGATAGGTCTTGAGCATTGACAATAAATGCGAATAAGATTAATAATATTGTAAGTAACTTTTTCATATTAGTTTTTTATTAAGATATATCCTGTTATTAATTCGCCTGTTCCTGAAAATAGCACCCTACCTATAGTACCGTCAAAACCTCTTGATACTTGTGGGTCAACTGGAAGTCTAGAGTATTTACCATCTTCTACATATTGCCAAACTTCAAACTGAGGATTTTGTCCATAATCTTCAGCTGGGAAAAAGTGAACACCATCTTCATCTATAAGTTCTACATTATAATCAGCAATCTCTGGCATTAGTATATTATTAAATGGCAACCTTCTTCCATTCGGGTCGTTCTGCCATAAAATAGACATTGCAAACTTATTGTTATTGCTTACAGCTGTTTGATGAAGTCTGTAAAGTAACTCACTAGGCAAATGAATAGAATATCCTTTGTAAGCTGATTTATGAACTATTCCAACCTTTCCACCAACTGGACACCCTACCCGAAAAATATCAGATACATCTATTGAAGTTGAGTCAAAAGCGATTATTTTATAAGGTGTGCCAATGTTATCAGTAAAAGTGTAACCTATTTCAACTTCGTTTGCGCCTATGTTGTTTGTGTCAATAGCTTTAACTGTGATATTGAAAGTTGCTACATCGTCAATAGTTTCCCTAGTTAATTGAACTACGGATTGAGCTAAAGTGAACCAAGCTACTAAAGGATTATATTTCGTTAAGTCAGTCATTAATCAAATATTAATTCAACTCGAATAGGCAACGAGGTTGGTGCAAGTCCTTCAATCTTTACAGTCGTTGCACCGCCTAATATTCCGGTATATGCTGTTCCTTTGTCAAAACTCAATAAACGATCTCCGCTGTCAGTTTCAAATACATTCACAAATCCAACCTTGCGACCTGTTAAAGTATGAGTTATAATTGCATCGTAATCTCCGCTTTGTGCTATCGTTGCCCAACCGGTAGGTGCAAATGTAGCTCCGGCAATTTTAGTAGCTATATTTCCGGCTGGCATTAAGATTTGATACGGATTCGATTTGATTGTTAATAGTCTGGCAATTTCAGTATCAGCAATTAAAGACTTTCCGGTTTCTTTTTCAACTAATCCAGATAAATCTTGATCACCTGTATTAAGTCCTGAAATATCTGGTATTCCTAAAATAGCACATATTTCCTCTTTAGTTAATTCCCAAACAACCTCTTTAAGTGCAATTAAAATAGTACCATCAAATGCTGAAGTAGGTGTAATTGTTAAATTACCATTACTTGTAGCAGTTAATGAATAAGTTGTCGAAGAAATTAAAGCCGGAGAAGTATCTCCTCCAAAATTAACGATAAATGAACCTGCTGTACGATTTGAAACAGTTAATTGTAGTTGATAAGTCTTTCCACTAATTGCAGATAAAACATTGCTTAAAACGCTTGTATTTCCTGTAACGTGAGTCCATCCGATTGATTCATTTCCTGTCCAACCGGCAAAAGTCCAACCTGACGAAGTAATTAAATTACCACCAAGTAAAACACCAGAATCAGAAGCCGTCAAAGGATAAAGTATTTTTCTAGGCTCATCCCACGAAGGATGATCTAAAAGAATATAAGTCTGATCTATTGGTGTAGGGTCTGTTTCTTGATTAAAGAACAGAGCATCTATTATTCGTTGTGCAGTTAGTGCCATATCGTTTATATTATTGGTTCATCTTTACCTGAACCGTAAATCGGGAACGGATCAGAATACCTATACATAGCTACCACTTTAGTAACTTCATTTTCATAATCAACATTTCTTTGTGTTATAATTCCAAGCCCTAAATTAGTAAAAATAATTTTATCTAAAAATATACCTTTAATCGTTATTTCTTCGCCTTGTCTGATATGTTTAGTTGTCTTATATAGATAGAAGTCAAACAAAGTATTGTTAAATCCCTTATTATTAATTTTACTTTGTTTCCATGTACCTTCATACGTGGCATACTTAACCAATAATGAAGCACAACTAAGTTCGCCGTTAATAATGGAATCTTTTGTATTTTGTCCTATTCCTTTGCGACAAACATTAATATCATTAATCGTATCGTATTGAATTAAAACTATTCCGTTATCAAGTCCGTTTCTGTTTTCTAAACACCATGATAAATCAGTACTTAAAACTTTACTTGAAACTTCTAGTTTAATGTCCTGACCTCTTTTATTTGATGCAATCTTTTCAAACAATACCTCTGAACTTATAAAATCAATATTACCTGAGTTTTTGAATAGATATTTTTCAAGTGAATAAAGTTTGTCTTTGATATATTCCCACTTTTGATATTTCCTAATGTACGAATACTGATCAACTGTTAAGTCTTTGGCTTTATTAATCCTGTCGTAGTATTTAACGTGTTCAATATGCAGGTCTTTATTTGAGTCTATAAACCAATAACATTGTGGAAAATGAGCCAAAAAATCAGCCATTAAATCCTGAAAAGTTATTTTTAAAATAGTCTTTTCTTTATCGGTTGCTGGTTCTGTTGAAAATTCGTAAGTATGAACGGCTGCTATTTTGTTTAATTCATTTTTAGGTTCTACATCGCTTGTTTGATCTGTTGCAGTAACATAGTTTGTATTTTCATCATTATTAATGTACACATCTAAGGTTTCCTGAACATATAAAGTATCGTTCCAAAGAAAGTTAGAATAAACATTTTTACCTCTTAGTGAAATGTGGGTTTCCCGATAAACTTTAGTAAATATCTCTCGTAAGTCAATAGCATTATTTATTTCTACTGATTTATCTACGCTTATAGGATATTGTTTTACTGATTTAACACTATCATAATAACCAAATGTATTATTATAAACTCTCCAATCCCCTATGTCAATAGCTGATTTAACCCACGGTAATGTATCAGATGCCATATTGAAAGGAGTTCTAATCCAAAGATTTCTACCAGCTACTTTGGTATTTGTATTATACCATCCGGCATCCGTTTCAGGTGGAACATCTGGCAAATCCTGATTATTTGAATCTTTTGCCATGAAATAGATTTCTTCCCTAGTAAATTCACAAATTGCTCTAAACCTTCTTTTTTTAGTAGCAATGTATTCGCATTTAAAAATAGTTATTGAGGATAATTCAAACTTATACGATTTGCTTGTTTGTTCCTGAAAAAATTGTATAATACTGCTTATCTGAACTCCGTTATCATCTGACATGATTAAATTGCCTTCAATTGGCTTTCCATTTCCATCGAAAAAGTTATCTAAAGATTGTTGATAGTTTATTTTAGTACTATAAAAATTAGCCTTTGGTTTGCGCTTTGCCCAAGTTATTTCCGGTGCGTCTTCATTTTTAGTGATAAGTAATTTTGAATTTAACTCTACCTTTATGGTTTTTAATGCAACGGATGAAGTAGAAATAATAACATCAGTTAATAATAATCTGGTTTGAATATCTGTAAACCCATTATGATAGTGATAAAAATAAATATTTATCTCTCCTTTTATTGGTGGGTTTTGTGCGTTTATAGACCTTTTAAACCATTCTACCGATGAAATATCCAAAGGTAATAATTGATTACCATATTTGATTCTTTTATAGCTTAACGACCAATTGCCATTTATATCTAAATAGTAAAATGTTCCTACAATTGGGTCTTTAATATTTATCTCACATTCCAAATCTTCACGGTCTAAACCACCACCAGCCAAAGCATATAAAAATGATATTGCAAGACCTTTATCCGCAATTATATTTTTTAGTGTTAATTTTATTCCAGATATAAACCCAAATCCAGCACCAGGGTCCCCTCTATTTATTAATGATATTGCAGAAGTATCTAAAACAAATGATTTTTCTAAAACAGCCTCACCTATATTTGTCCAACCGTTCGGATTTCCGGCTGTCCATTCTCTAAAGTCACCGTTAACAATCTGGTTAGTTTCATCGAACAATTTAACCTCATTCTCCCTGTTTTCAAGTAAGTCAGTATATTGATCTAAAATGTAAGGTTTAATTGTTATAAACTTTTCATCATTATCTAATTTACAGTCAATAATTCCAAAGTATGCGTATAAAGTTTCATAAGTAGAAACAAATTTTAACCATATTTCCTGATTTGGTGCAACCGATTTAATAATGTCGTAAAGTTTATATCTGTCACCGCCTAGTTTAGTGTATTTGTATGGCTCGTTTTTAGCCTGTATTTCGCCAAATCCACGACGTTCTATTCTTATATTATCATCTACATACTCTGATTGCATTTCAGCAACTTGAACCACGCCAATAGTAAAGAATCCGTTTGGATTTTTGCCTCCTGAAGTATCTATGGATAGAGTATAATTAATCATGAAACAAATTTAATAAATGTTTTGAATATTATTATTAGCCATTAAAGACACTTGCAACCTCTGCCAATACTTTAAATTCAATCTTTACATTCATTAAATCAGCATTAACTAAATCGCTTTCAATTTCGGTTATAATATCGACTGCCTGGTACTCGATAAACTTATGCGTAAACTTTATCGAGCCATTACATAAAAGTATCCGTAAAGCTCTTAAAAACATAAATATAGGCTCATTAGCTCTAATCAGATACGATCTTAGCAAAGCTGAACTACCATAATTAATATTCGTTATTGCATCCGTTTCGTTTGCTTCTTCTTTCAGATAGGTATTTGATGAAAGTGGTTTAATATCCAGATAAAATTCATGCGAATTATTAACCATTTCATATTCATAATCGCCTAATGTTATCTTTGAACTTTCAGCAACGATCTTTAGTTTATCATCTAAATCGTTTGTCCAAAGAAAGAAGTCAGAATAATAAACGACTGAGTTTATTGTTAGTCTTATTTCATAATTATCAATGTCATCTAAAGTAATGACTGAACCTAAATAAATGATCTGACTATATCCGGTTTTAGCGATAGTTGTAAAAGTTGATAATGTTGCAATTTCATCGCCTTTGCAATTATAAATCTTTGCTGAAACACTCGAAACAGCTTCATTAATTATAACGCTGAATTGTGGTACTTTTACTTTTAATGTTGCACCATCTAAATACATTGGATAAGTAACCAACCTACGTTCATTTTCTGTGTTTTCCCATTGCCTCGATAGCTTATTAGCGTAAAAGCGTAAAGGGTTTAATTGAGCTACAATCATAATACTGAATTTACTGTTCCACGTTTAACAACTAATCTACCTCTTGAATCTGTATATTTTTGTTCTCTGGTATTTTTTTCAATTCCAGAAAGGTGTTTATTTGTATCTCGCATATCAACAACCTCACGAACTTGATTAAATGCCATATTTGCTAACATTCTTTGCGTTTGATCAGCTGGAATAACTGAAGAACCTATCAGACTATTATCAGAGAATAAAGTTGCTTTATTCGGGGTTAAAATCATTTTACCAGATTTGGTTCTGATTAACTCTGAACCCTGTTCACCTGCGATAAACGAACTAGGCGCAAAGTCTGTACCTTCTGCGAATTGAGGTATAGGTGTAGCTAAAGCCATACCTAAACCTAAAACAGCACTTGCAATTAAAATAGGTTTAGCAAATACGTTTGGACTACCTATTGCTAATGCTAAATTTAAACTAGCAGTAAGTATGGCTTGAAGTTTTTCAGCAATAGCCTGTCTTTGCTTGATCTTCTTATCTTCTGCCTCGAATTTACGTTTAGCTAAAGTTTGATATTCCAAACTATCTCCAGCTGCTGCCATTTCAGTATCATAAGCCTCTTGCGCTCTTGTTGATTGTGCTGAATAGATTTGTTGTGCGAATGATAAACCTTGTTGCAAAAGTGCATTAGTAGCTGTCATGGTTTCAGAAACGATTGCTTTCTTTTCCTCGCTAGTCTTTTGCGCCCATGCTATTTCCTCTTCCTTGCGCTGAATGTTTAATCTTCTTAGTTGTTCACTAGCTTGTGCATAGGCTTCTGGTTCTAATCCGATTGAATCTAAAATAGCTTGCTTTACGTTACGTTCAGAATCAATCATGTCTAATGTTAATTGGTGCTGAATATCAGCTATTTTATCAGAATTGCCCTTTGCCTGAGTTATTTGATCTATTGCAGTTTCTTGAAAGGCTAATTTTTCAGCGTCAGACTGTTCTTGAGCCTGACCAATAACTGTATCAGTTAAATCTTTTCTTGCTTTTTCAATTAAAATAATAGCCTCTTTTGCATCCTGAGCAGATTTATCGCTTTCCTCTTTAATAGTATCAGTTATTTCTTTTTCACCTTCTAATCTAATATCCCAAGAAGCCTTTGCAATATCAACTTCCATTTTTGCCTTATCTTCTTCTATTTTTTTCGCTGCCTTTGCTTTATCTTCTCTTTCTTTTGCAATTTCATTTATAATAGTTGACTGTTGGCTTTGTGTTCTTTTATTTGATGCGAAAAATTCAGTATCAGCTTGTATAACTTTTGCATAAGATTCTTCTAATGGCTTGAATTTATCAGAACCTCCTATTAAATCATACATTTTTTTAAGTGAATTAGAAGTTTTTAATGTTTGCATTTGTTCGACTGCGTCAAGCTCTATGAATGCTCTTAATTGATCACCCGTAACGCCCGAAACTTTAGCTTTTAATGCTGCCTTATCTGTATCAATTATATATTGTCTTTTTGCATATTCAACTTCTTTTTCTGATTGTTCTTTGCTTAATTTCATTACCAATTTAAGATTATCTAATCTTTCTTTATCTGATTTAGTTTTATCTTTTGCAGCAAATAACGCTTTTTGAATTGCGTTAACTTCTTTCGATTCCTCAGATACATGAAAAGCTAATTCTTTATTTAATGCTGATTGAGCCTCTACTAAATTCCATGCTTCACTTGCTGCTATTTTCATTTGATTACCCATACCAGAAACAGAATCTTCAAATAGTCTTGCAGCATCAGCAAAGTCACCTGAAAATAGTTCTTTAAAAGCATCAATTAAAATCGTTGCACGTTGTTTTACAACATCAAATATAGCCCCAACAGAGGCCATAACTTCCTTTATTAGTTTAGCTCCATCTGCTGTACTAGTAAATACAGAATACAACGCAGCAAACGCAGCAACTATTAGTGCAATAGGCCATAATACTAAAGACTCTGCTACTGATAGTCCGGTAAATGTTGAAGTCAAACCTTTAGCAGAATCAACTACTCCACCAATCGGGCCAGGCAATTTACCTAACTGATCCGCATAACCACCCACACCACGACTATGTCTATTAGTTGCAGCTTCTGCGGCTCCTATTTCACGACTAAGTTTATTGATTTCGGCAGTAGCCTCTTTTGTTTTTTTTCCTGTCTTATCGTATGCAGTAGTAAGTTCAGATAATCTCTGTCTCATTCTTACCAAAGAACCTTCCTCTGATTCATCAGCTTTTATTTTATCTTTCTGAGCCTTTGTAAGTTCTTGAATTCTTAACCTATTCTCTGCTATTTTTTTTGATCTTTCATCACTTAATTGATTTAATTTAGCCTCGCTTGCTGCTAACTGTTTTCCAACAGCATCTAGCTCTTTAGCCCTATCGGCAGTTTCTTTCGTTGCCTTTGACAGATCGCCCAATCCGGTAATCGGTTTAACCTTTGCAGACATATCAATAATACGTCCTATTTGGTCACCAACTATTTTTAATTCATTCGACAACTGATTAAGGTCAGCTTCGACTATTTCAGTCTTTTTTATTCCCCCTGCCATCGGTCATTCGTTTTAAAGTGTTTAATATTCCACACCACTCAATCAATAAAATATCACTAGGTATGTGATAGCCTAATTTGTGACTAGCGATTCCAATAAGATCGTAAAAGTCATTCTTTGCCGTTTCATTCGATTGCTTTTCTTTGTTAGTATTAAAAAACTTGTATTTCATTCGTTTTTGCTTGATCTGACGTATTATTTGATCAATTGAACCTTCTATTCCTATTGTCTTTAATGGTTCAATGTAATCGAATATTTTAACTCCGTACTTATTTTCAAAATCAATAGCCAAAGAACAACCGTCTATAATTATCATCTCTCTGTCTTGATCATTTTCAAATGAACGCTCAGAAACGAATGTTTTAAACTTCCCTTCATCAGTTGATTTATAGTACTGTTCCTGAATCTGAATCAATTGGTTTTGTAACAACTCGTTTAACTCTTGACTTTGGTTTAACAATTTCCGATTCTTTACTAACAGACTCAAATCCTGCGAACTCAATATTTGGTAAAATACTGAGGCTTTCAGGTTCTGAAAATCGTATAATTTCAACGACTTGTAATTTTCGACCTCCGTTGCTTTCTTCATAGTCATAGTACTTTGTTTTTCCATCATACCCAAAGGTAAAATAAATTTGAATATCAATTTTTTTGGTCAATGATTCTGCAACCGCTAATCTTTTAACGTAGTCAAAATCTAATTTCTTTTTATCTGAACAGAAACAGCTCATAATCGTAAGTTTTAAATTCCTAAATATGATTTTATCTTTTCCTGAATAACAGGCTTTAATATCGTTTGTGAATATTTTGTTTTATTCTCATCAGTTAATCCAAATACACGATTTGCACCGCCTCCGTATTTCTCTAACCAAACCTCTTTTAAATCAATAGAACCTATTTCCTCAATATCTCCTTTGTCGGCTGCATACATACCATCATGAAAACTTCCATAAAGACTAAAATCATAAATCCCTGAAGGTGCAAGCGATTGTTTGATCTTTGCCTTTCTTTTGGCATAAGCTGGGGTATAACGACCTAAAAGTGTATTGTCGGTTGCGATACCATGCAACAACTGATCTTTGTTTAAATTCACGATTGAATCTTTAGTTTGATCAATGGCGTTATCTACAATCTCAACAAGATTGATATTTTTTAATTTATTTGCCATGTCTTGTAAAGCATCCATGCAACAAATTTAATAAATAAAATTCACATTTATTTTTAACGAAAAAAGGGAATCCGAAGACTCCCTTAATTTGTGCTTATTTTAGAAATGAGTTGTTCTTTGTCACCCAATAACTAACTAAGTTACATCAATAGTAGCCGGAACAGTACAGATAACCGGAAAGTCAGATAAACTTACCAACGTAGGATCAACTAAGTTAATCACAGTTGAATCAGTTGCGCCAACAGTTACAAGCGTATAACGTCCGTCAATAGTTGCGCTTTCAGTTGCACTTGTGATCGTACTTGCACCCGAGATAGCAAAGTCAGCGGCTACAAGTCCAGTAACAGGCAACTCACAACCACCGTCACAATCAGAGAATACATCTACAACAACCGAAGTAGCAGTTGCAGCACCAAATTGATCAATCGTAACAGGGGTTAAACCGTCCAATGTGCGAACATTCCAAGCCATTTCGTTCTGATATGAATACAATGAAAGTTCTTTTTCATCATCCAGATCAATCACGATATTAACCATCGGAGCAACAGAGCCATCTGCCATCGGCATCTTCATCTTTTCAACGTTCAACATCGAAACAGTCAAAGCTGAAATATTAACACCTGAATCGTTAGATGTTCCTAAGATCACGTTATTGTCGTAAACGAACCAAACGCCACCATTATACTGTCTGAACTTCATCAATTCTTTTTTCAGGCATGGATTAACCAAAGCCATAACAGTAAAGCGGTATTTACCTTGCCTTGTTACTTCCCTTGTTTCATCTGGAAAGTCAAAGTAAGTAGGATCAGTTGAATTATCCGCAAAGTCTTTAATTTTAATCGGAAATTCATTTTTTGCTTTAACACCTATAATGTGCTGAGCAAGTAAAGCGAAATTTGCAGCCGACATAGCGTAACCCTTTTTTGTAAGGATAATTCCAATCGGCGAACCTAAACCGCTATTTTTTAAACCGTAGAAAGTACCCACATTAGGGGATACACTTGTGCAAGTTGCCATATTTTCAATTTTTTATAAACAATTTGATATTGAATAACTTACCTTTAAATTAAACCGCAATAAGTAATGAGGACTCATATCAGCTTTAGCCTGTGTTGTTCTATCTTCACCCCAATCGTAACCCATAAAGCCTTGATAACCTCTGATTAATCCTTCATAAACGAAGTCAGATTGAACCAGAAGTTTTTCAATCTCAACACATACTTTTTCAGTTGCTTCTGTTCTGGTTAGTGTAGGATATAAAGCCTGTAAATTAACCATGAAACAAAGCCAAACATCGGAAGTATGTATATGAGTGTTTACAGTAGAACTTGGTTGAATATCGAAGAAACATTGTGCATCATACCGAATATCTTTCAACACTTCGATATAATTATTAGCACTTAACCAGACCTCAGGCGAAACTTTACTACCAAAATCAGCAAATCGTTCATTTCTAAAAACCCGACCATAAAAAGACCTGTTTTTGCCTTTCCATAGATAGGTTTGAAACATTGTACGAAGTGAATCAATTGGTATGTCTATTCCTTTACTCATAGCGTTCCTTTGCTTATTTGCGGTATGTCAATAAACGTTTTCCGAAGTCTTTTAATTTCGGCCGATAGTTTTGCACGAAGTCCTAGCACCTTTGGCATATCTTCACCAACAATACCTTCTAATTCATACAATACAGCCGATTTAGTGATTCGTTCCGTACGATTGACATTAGTACTCTTAAGAATCAAGTCTAGCACATCAACAGCCATTTGTAAGCCTAAAGCATTGACAAATTTATTCCTATTCTGTAAGATCGTATTTGTGTAGTCTTTCCATGCTGAGATATTAAAGTTCATTCCGAATGTTTTATCTGAATAAACTCTGTCCTCAATATTAAAAAGTGTTTCACTATTCCAACCAGAAATGATAACAGGATTAATTTTTAGGGTATTGAAACAAGCTCTTACGTTTGCTCTGTTCCAATTCCTATTTTTTGCCTTTGCTACTAATCCACTACGAAGATATCCAATATAAAACAGTCCTCCGTTATACTCTTTCGATAGTGTCCAATTTAAAACCGTATCAACGTCTGAATTCTCAACCGTTGTAATAGTTTTAGTTAATATTGGAGCTTTCCTTGAGCTATGAAATAGAAGTATTTTAACGCTTTGTACAGCATCGAACGAAAGAACGATGTTATTTAAGACGTGTATTAATTCCATTCGTGTAGGCTGTTCTAATTCATATCCAACGAAAGAAACATCATTGTCTAAATCATTAGCAAACGATGATTCGTAAGGATATAGAATTTTATTCTCAATCATATCTTCATCCTGAAAAACCTGATTTAATACTTTAACAAAAGCAGACTGATTCATTTCTCCCAATAGCGTATTTAATTGCGCTGCTGAGATATTTGGATAGTTCTGAGCTTGTTGTATATTATCAGCAGTTACTAATGATGAGAAGTCCTGAAAATACGAACCTGATGAGCTGGCTAAATTAGTAGCATCAATAACGGCATGAGCCGGATCAATCGACTGTTTCCAACCGATCAATCCGATTACATTGCTGTTTATTTTGCTGACTTGAAACATTATTTTAAGACGTATTTAGTTACTACGGTAGTCGTTTGTGTACCAGCACCAAGAGACGTTACTTTATAATAGTTAAATGGGACTCCTTGAACAATGACATCATAAATATATCCATTACCTACTGATGTTGGCGTAATCGAAGGAAATCCCTTAACCAAACCAGCAACATCGGATAGCGTAACATATTTAACACCATCAACAGAACCAGATACCGTTGCGGTTACAGAAGTAGTACCAGCTATCTGGGTATAAACGGTCTGAATAGTTATTGCATTGCATTGTCCTGTTACGGTAATAACATCAGACGTTACAGTTGCAGCATCAACTAATGTTTTTGCAGTAGTGGTTTTAACTGCTCCGATTTGTGCGCTTGCAACCGATACTATAAGGGTTAATGCAAGCAAAAAGATAAACTTTTTCATAATTATGAAAGTTGTCCAGCTTTGAAAATTGGAGAAGCGTTTGCAGTACTCATCGGAGCAATGATAGGAGCTAAGTCGATAGAGATTTCAACTTCAACATCAATGTCCTGAGTTTCACCAGCAGCAGCCTGATTGTCTGCACCGATAGCATATTCATGAACGGCAAAAGTCAAACCTGAACCAAGTGGATCAGCGATGGTAGAATAACGACCACCAACACGGAAAGTTTCACCAAATCCCTGACGGTTCAAAGTAGGAATCCAAGGCAAAATACCGATAGTTCCTTCAGGAATGATATAACTCATCCAATCATAACCAACAGCGTTAGCCAATTCAGTAGAAGCAACCATATTCAGACCGTCAATCTGCCAACCTAAGTTAGTAGCGTTGCCCTGTCCTTGCTGACCTAAGAAGTTAGCATGAGCCATTGCGCGCATATTGTTGATAACATCGAAAGAACCACCGTAGTATTGTTCACCCATGAACATTTTCAAATATTGAAAATACTGGGATTTATCAGCATTAAGAACGCCAAAGATAAAAGCAGCAGCATCCCAAGTACCAGACTGAGGAGTCAAACTTTCAACTACCTGTGATTTATTAGTATTCAACAAAGCCATTAAAGCAGTTTCAATACCTCCGTGAAGATCAATAGCGGCAGAACGAACCTGAGCGGCAATCATTTCAGCTAATGCGAATACATTACGGTCAGCTTGTTTAACTGAATACTTAAACTTACGAGAATAAGTAGTATAAGAAGGCGTTACTGTCAAACTGTCACCAATAGCACCAGTATGATTATAAGCACGAGCAGAACCCAAAGCAACGGTTTGTTTGGTCAAATTCTTGACCGTTACCGAGACCTGATCAGAAGGTTTCTGATTCCATGCTGCTTCACGAGCCGAAGCCGGAATCAACATATTTGTGTTCTTTAAGAACACCGATAAAGCAGCCGAAGGTTTATGTTTAAACTCCGGTTTTTGCATCATTTCATCCAGCTTGTATTGAGCAGCAAGCCATAATGAATCAGCGTAATTTGCCATAAATTAATAAATTAAGATTGTGAACTTTTAAATTTTTCAATTAACTTTTCACCGTCTGGACTTGCAGGATCAATCTTATTAGTTTCCATATGTTTAAAAACGTCATTGATAGTTTTAAAATCGCTTGAACCATTGTTTTGATTACCAGCACCACGACCGGAAGCGTTTAACCAGTTGTTTTGAGTTGCGAAGTCGGTTAAAATCTCTTTAACAGGTAATGGTTTTTCTAATTTATCCTTTAGAATATTACCTCCTTTTTTCGCTATTAATTGACCGTTCTCATCATAATCGAATTCGTAAGTTGAACGTGCCAATAGTGCGAATTGGTCAGGCTTAATAATATTCAGTCCTTCGGGCATCGACATTTGTAAATCCGTAGATATTTTAATGTCTTTAACTTTCGATTGATATTGCTTTACTTCATTGTCTTTTGCTAACAAATCAGTTTCATACTGTTTTTGTAGTTTAGATAACGAGGTTGACAATTCATCAATCTTTTTATTCGGTTCAATCTTTGCATCGTTAATAATCTTCTTTTGAATCTCTGACGCAATTACTTTACGATCTTTGCCTTCAACTTCAATTCCAAATTCAGATTTAAAATCTTTAATAGCAAAGTCATAACCGATTGAATGACCTTCTTTTTTACCTTCTGCCCTTACTGTTGTTTTAAGGGTTTCCAGTTCATCGTTGCTTACAAAGCTACCTTCAATAAAATCAATAGACATTTCGTCTTTTGAATCAATTGCTTTTTGCAGAACATCTGCGCCACCTTTGACGAACTTCGCCAACTCATCAATATTTTTAATCATTTGTTATTCAGTTTTTGCAGGTCTGCCTGCTTTTTTTTCTTCTTTCTCTGCTAATTCGTAAAACAAACCAGTTGCCTGAGTCTGTAAGTTGTTGGTTTTCGCATCACGTTCTGAAATCATAACATGACCTCGTTTAGTTAATTGTTTGCTGACTATCCGCTTTTTCGCTGGACTGTCCCACTCTGTCACTTTGTACTCTAAGTGCTTCTTGTCTTGCATCGTTTTTAATTTTTAGATATGTTTCAAATTCAGTTGATAATGTCGTAACATCTTTCAGTAAAATATCTTCGTAAACAAGCGATTTAAACCACTCGTTAAAGTAATACTTGCGTAACTTATCTTCGGTTGAAATCTCAGTTAATTTGCTTATTTCTTCGTCTGTTTTATGAACGAAAGGCTCTAATTTAATTCCTTTAGTCGCAACAGTTAGACTCTCCAAGTCGTTAGCAAATTCAGCTTGATAGAATTGATTTAAAAGATAATCTAAAGAAACTTTTGGACTTCCAGAAGTCTTTGCCTTTTCGTATTTATTCCAAATTTGATCAGGACTTTCAACTAAGAACCTTCGACCATAATTAATAGAAGCACCTTTAAAAGCATCGCCTAAATAGAATTGACCAATAAACATAACCATCTTTTTCTCTAAATCTTCAAATGAATCGGCAATACTATTTAGCTTGTCGTTTACTGGCTGAACATTTATAAACGCTTCGGTTGCTGTCTTTTCTTTACCGTTTGGCGAATCCTGAACGGTTGTACCCCAAAGCGTAAAATGCATCAATCCCCAAATCCAATCTAATTCAGTTCGTTGTTCTCTCCAAACTTCAAGATCAGGTTGAACATATCCGGCTATATTTGGTGCAAGTGTAGGTTCTTCGTTTGATGTTGGTGGTTTTAGTTTAATAACGTCTGAAACGTCTTTTCTAAACGTATTACCTTCACCTCGACAACTTATACACGTTTCTCCTTCATATAATCCAGTCCCATCGCATTTACGACATGGTTTAACGTATGCCCAGAAGATAGGGTAACCATGTAGAAACTCATATATGTTCTTTACTGAGCTTGTATTGAGATAATGATCTGCTAATTCAATAACTCCATCAACTGGACTTTTTTTCATTTCCAATTCAGCATCAATTAAGTCTGAATTGATAATAGCAGGACAGCGTTTAAACATCAAAGGATAAGTTTCTTCATCGACAATAGTAAATGAATCAGCTTTAACCTTTACAAGATAATCAAACTTATCATCGACAACACGATAAAAGTCAGCATCAATTTGCTTTCCAGATATATCGTTTCGTTTCTCTGGTTTGAATATTACCCATTCGCAATAACGACCATTAGCAAGATAGTTAAAGATACATTTGATACCCTTAATCGTTGGATAAGTTTCGTTGTCTTTAACCTCAAAAAAGACCAGTCCGTTAGGGTCTGAATAGAACTTATTTGCTTGTATTTTTTGAATCCAATCAGTTACAGAATAACCGTATTGAATCTCAGAAATCTTATCTTTTAAAAGTTGCTCTTTGGATTTAGTGGAAGCCGAAACGGTTTTATTTCCACCTTTAGCTGAGAATATTTTGTCTATCGGTCTTAGTAAGTTTTCAAACACAAACTTATTTGAAGTTGCAAACTTTTTTCTCAAATCGTATTGCCTTGCATTTTCGTAGTTATTAACAGACTCTAAATATTCAGCAACATCATCGCCATTGATATGAACATTCAGCTTTTTGTGATCTTCACAAGCCTCTTTAATCCATTCGGGTTTACCTTTTTTAATTAGGACTTTTATATCTTCAATAGATAGTACTGCCATGATTTAGAATATCGTTTGACAAATGTATAAATTCATTTTGATATTATTATCAATTTGATAATTTATTTTTAAATTGATTCATCTACTATTATTGATTCACTTGTAGATGTTGAAGTCAACCCATAACTATTTACAATAACAACCTTAAATACCCACTCCCCAGCAATGTCATTAAACGCAGTTGTAACATCATATTTTATAATGTTATTGACATTATCTACTGAAGTCGGGTCTTTTTCAACAAAAGAAATTGTATTAGGCTTTCTTATCAATACTTTTATGCTTTGTGCATTTATGATTGATTCGTTGACTGCCATTTCAACTTTAAAGTCATTTGCTATTGTTGGCATATCTTTTTAATTTAAGTATAAATCTAAATAAATTATTCGTTCTGTTTTAACTTCTAAACTGACTGTCCTTTGTGTTTTTAAGCTGATTTGTTCAGTTCTTTTTAATAAAAGATGTAAGCCAATAATCGGTATAATATAAACGCCTAGATTGTCTAATTCATTTTTACAATAATTATCGTTTACTGAAATATAGTAATCCTGAATTACCTCAATCTTATCTAAACCAATTCCTACAAAATTATCCTCAATACTTAATACGTGGTTTTGCAGTATTGTTAAATTATCAATCAAAACAGAATTAAATAAATCGCTTATTTCAATCGTGCTATTTTCAACGATTTTTATATTATCTAAAATGTTCGTATTATATATGTCTTGAATAATAAGATCAGATACAATGCCTATTATGATATTATCCTGAAAATTAGAAACATAATTATTTTGAATATCTATAACGTGATTCTGAGAAACATTTACTAAATCAAGACTATTAGCGTTAAAAGAATCATTTACAACTATCAAATGCGCTTGAGTTATCGAAACGCTATTTAATATATTATCATTAAAGCTATTTTCAACTAATATAACGTGGTTTTGTAATAAAACAATACTATCTAATTGATTTTCATTTACATTTGCCTGAAGCGTTAAATTATGCGCCTGAGTTAGTGAGATTAAATCAAGAAGATTAGAATTGATATTATCTTGAACTTGAATAACTACGTTTTGAGTTATTATAATACTATCCAAAATATTACCGTTTAAATTACTTTGAACAGTAATATTGTGAAGTTGTATTATTGCAACTGAGTCTAAAATGTTTGAGTTAAATGAGTCTTGTACCTGAATTATATGGTTTTGTGTAATAGCAACCGAATCAAGTATATTCGTATTAAACGAATCTTGAACAGTTGCTGTCTTATTATTCCAATTTAACTCAAGTAGTAAACTCATGTTATTCGACTACAAATACAACAATAATATTTGTTGAACCGACTGAACTATTAGTCGTTTGATCAACCTTTAACCCTTCGCCTTCTCTCAAATAAATACCTTGACCATAAGCAAAAGAAGGTACATGATTTAATATTGATGCCATGCTTCCATAAGGTATAGTTTCTTCGCTGGAAGAGTTTGGAGAAAGCAAAATAAAGTTAGTAGTTGCACCTCCAGAAGGCTTAATTCTTGCCGTAACATTAGCATTTAACGCTGTATTTGTTGAATCGAATGGTCTTGGCGTTAAAGCTGAACCCCCTGAACCAATGGCAGAAGTCTTTATAATTTCCCAAGTCAAACCCACACCAGTAACAGCAGCTAGTGTAGGAATAATATAAATTCCCTTAATCTCTATGATTTGACCTGAACCGGAAGCATTGAAAATATCAATAAATGTTGTTCGTGCTGCGGCTACGTTTGCTGAGTTAGCTGTTTGAACTACCCATGTAGGAATAGAACCGTCTATATGACCTGATTCATTCGCTACCATTACAACCTGATATTCTTTGCTATTTACTAAATGAGTAGCAACTAAGTCACCGCTTCCGGCTGTAACTGCTATTGAATTATTAGCCTGGGTCATTTCGTTATGGTGTTACGTCTGCAATTTCAAACTTATGCGCTGGTATGGTTACAGTATTTCCAGCTGTTACAACCTGAGAAGTACAGGTATGAACCATTAGCAATTGAGTAGCAGAGCAAAGAGCTACATGAGTAGCAGTACCACCAACATCAATAGTTAATCCAGACTGGGCGTTGATAGTTACTTTACGCCCTGAAATATCACCATCTGCTGCACCAGTAAAACTGCCAGAAGTTAATCCAGTCTTTGTTGCTAATGCTGCACTAATAGCAGTTGCCCTTGTTGTTGGTTGTGAACTGCAAAGATACTCCTCTGTTGCATTATTTTTGATGTAGTCTATCGCTGCATCATATACTAAATCATTTACATACTTTGCCATTGTATTAAGTTTTAATGTTATATGATACAAATATATAAATAAATTCAATTACCACATTGCTACAAATTCCTTTTTAACCTCAAAGATCATTCTCATTAATAACATATCCATATAGTCAGGAGAATGTCCTAAACTTTCTTTCATCTTATCTTTGCTGATAAGTTTCTTTTTCTGTTCGTCATTATCGACATTGTCGCTATCTCTTTTAAGACATGATGATATTTCTTTTTTAATTTCTTCCTGTTGCGCTTGACTGCAAGTAATCTTTATTTCTCTATTGTTGATCACCTCTGCTAATTTAAACCCACATTCAGATTTAAGATTCTTAAACTCTTTTTTATTCTTAGGTGTTGCGTTTCCGTGAAAAGTTTTAATGTTCTGAATATAGCTTTCAAGATATGCCCCCAAACCGTCACTATCTGCAACTATATTTGAATTGCCTACACCTTTATCGTTCTTCAGTTCTTTCAAGTCTAATTCGATTGATTTTCCGGTTGACTTACCTTTATCAATTGCAACAGTACATCTTAACCCTTCCCAATATCCGGCAATAAATTTATCTCGCCCTTGCATCGCTAAATCAGCACTAATATACTTCGTACCACCTTTTACATGATCGTTTGTAAATATGTCGCAAATAGCATCGTACTGGCACAAAGCCGAAGGATCATCGTCATAATCGAAGTTACCTAATATCTGACGTTGGATAGTTACTTGATCGCCTGTTTTAGTTAAATCCTGAATCCACTCTTTTACGCTTGGATGAGGATTATCAGCAGGTAATGCCGGAATAAACTTTTTATGATCATCCTCAGTGCCTTCTTTGAACGGCACATAGTAACGATTATAAACATGATTCTTTGCCGGATTAAAACATTCAAACTGTTTTCTTTTTAGGTTGTATTTATCGTTGTTTCTCCATCCAGTACGCTCAAACAATTTATAAACAACAGATAATTCTGTTTCGTTGCTTTCATCTATTGCTGATCTGGTTAACTCAAAACCTCCAAATCTAGTGTTTAGCGGATCGCTAGGTTTATAAGCCGTATCAATCAAAAAAACGTCTGACTTATTGCCGAACGATATTTTATTTAGCTCCTGATTGTAGTTATAAGTATTTTTAGATGTTTTATTTAGTTTGTAGTCAACTATTCCATAAAATTCAAACTGCTTGAATAAGGTTAGTAAAACAGTCCTTTTAAGCGTTGATAATTCCTTTCGAGCCAATCCCCAAGCTATGTCGGAATAAGCGAAACAATCAAATATAATAGCGGTACATTCGATAATAGATTTTCCACTGCGAGCAGATCCTCCATATCCTACATCGGTAGTATTTTCATCATTCAACAATTCAATAGCACGAATCTGCTTTGGTGTCATATAAAAGTAATTCCCATCAGGATAAATACCGATAGGAATATGCTTGTATTCTTTACGCTTGTAAAGTTCTATGTAAATGTCAAATTCGTGAGAAGTCATTGCAAAAATTGTAATTGCATTTGATTTTTTTCAATAGCTTTTTCAACTTCACTAACTTTTAATGTCGAATAATAACTATGGCTTCCACTATAAATCTGACAATACTCTATTTCATTTTCTATATAAGAAGTTATTGCATCTATTCTGTAAAATATAATCGGTCTAACGTCGCATAATCTTAAATCAAAATCAATATCGGCATTATCCAACATTTGAAGCGAATCAGTATTAAATAATATTGGTAGTTTTATTTTCATTAAGTAGTTGTTAATTCTTCTTTCTGAATAGTAGTTTTATTGCTTTCTGAATAGTAGTTTATAGTCATAATTGCAGCCTTTGAAACTATTCTTTTAATCAGTTGCTTTTGAACAGTTGTGCAATATGATTTGTGGTTTGCAATTCTGATATATTGATATTTTATTTCTTCGATTGTGAACTTATCTAAAAAGTCTTTAACGCCACCTTTGACTCTTTTAAGTTTAAAGATTTGTTCTTTGATGGCTTTAATTTCATTTAACGTCAATTCATCAAATTTAGGATCATCAAATATTTCCTGTAATGAACTTTGCATTGTTAGTTTTGGTGTCATTTTAGTTTATTTATTGATTATTAATAGTTTAGTATTTTTATTACTTACAATCGCTTGCCTTGACTCGCTGGCTGTTTTTATAATCGTAAGTTAAAAGTCTATTTTTCTTTCAATTTATTAGTAGCGTTCGCCCTCAATAGTAGTTCTTCGGTTGAAAGTTGAGCTAAATCCAATACCTTAGGAGTCATTGAACCGTCTGAACTTGATAAATCTAATCTTTCTCCATATTTCTTAGGTTGCATCTTAGCAAGTATCCATTTTCTCGCATCAATTCGCAATCTTGATCTTTGTATATGTTCTAAGTTTAGTATTTCAACTTCAACACCTTCGGATATCTGTTTCTTTACAAAGTCATTAATACCATCATCGGCAATGTCAATCATTTCATCAAAAAGAATATCTGATCTTATCAATGTCGCGTAGTTATAAAGCTCTTTTAACTGATCTGATTTTGAAAGCCATTGAAAGAAAGTAACATAGCTAATTTTTGATTCCTTAACAGCCTTATTAAAAGATATTTTTTCCTCTATTACCCTATCGCATATTTCGGTGACAATAATTATCTTTTCTTCTTCTGTATGATTATAAGGCTTTGCCATTTACTTTATCTTTAGTTCTTCTTCCCAATCAATGATCTCAACTTCTTTTGCTAAATCCATACTGCAATTACATCTAGGACAATCTATACAGCAAGTGCCCATATATATTTCATCTAAATAACCACATTCAGGACATTTCTGAGCTTTTTTCATTTGGTTTTAATTTAAGCTAAACAATGTTCTTATTCTAATCCGGTTTAAAGGTAGTATTTTATATTCAAAGCAGTAAATAGTTTCAGTATTGAATCTTAGGCTAAACTTTTTATAGTGTCCTTTAAATTCAATTACTTCTAATCTGTATTGCTTTGTTTTAGACATATTTAGAGTTTATCAAAGTCGTTGCAATATCTAAAGTAACCCATATTGTCAAGATGTAAATTAGTTGGCATCCTAAACATTACTCTTTTGCCTAAACTACACTTTGCTTTCTTTTCAACTGTAAAAGATTCTTTATCGCCAAACTTTTTAAATTATGGCATTATGAAGTTTGAACAGTTTATACATTCAACTCTTTTTGTTTTCATAAATCCAAAGTTACAAATAAATTAGTAAATATAAAAACTTAGTTTGGTTCAGATACTCCAATAGTCGAACTATTTAATAAACTGTGATAATTTCATCAACTGGTATTTTTCTTTCTCGTAATTGTTTAAAAGAAACATTCGATCTGTGATAATTGATCGCCTTTTTATTCCCATTATCAAACGGCTCTAGTTTCTTAAAATAAACAGTTCTTCGATAATGGAAATGAGGAATCAAATAAAGATTTCCGGCATAATCAGCAACTAAATAATCAAATCCGCGATACCTATAAGCTATTTTTAAAAGTATTGGTTTCATTGGTGTTTTGAGCAATTAACTGCGGGTATTTACAAGTTATGGCTAATGCTACCAGAAGT
>Ga0302288_1000359_pt1 | contig 37839 bp, 33 predicted proteins | sample III_Fen_N1_1_FD_194549 | JGI IMG/M metagenome (GOLD analysis project Ga0302288, IMG submission 194549) | Peat permafrost microbial communities from Stordalen Mire near Abisko, Sweden - III_Fen_N1_1 | ecosystem: Environmental > Terrestrial > Soil > Wetlands > Permafrost | place: Sweden: Abisko...
TAAAAACATTTATTGAAAGGTTCGGCATAAACCCGAACACAAAGAAAAATGAAAATATCATTGCTGAACTTAGAAATTGGGGCAAAATTGCCGCTTAATAATATCTTTTTTATAACGAACCATTGTAAAATCGACTGTCGAACAATATATAGATTACTTAGATGGAATGTTTAACTCACGTAATATCAATAAAGAAATGAATAAAGAATTAGAAAATCATATCGTTAAGGTATTAGAACTTAATCTAACGCCAGAGAATAATTATTTGACAATAAATAAAAAAATTGAAGAATTAAATAAAGTCAAAGACCAACTTGAGAATATAAAACAGCTTACAGAAAAAGCTTGTTGGCACAAATGGGCAGAAAATCTTAATGAAGATTTTAAAGGCTACAACATCATAGCAAACTGTGATGCAATTGATTTTCCTAAAGTTGGTGTAAGCTTTGAATATAATGGAAACTCTTTTTCCGTGTTACTTGAAAAAGAAACAAATATTTATTATGGCTTAAAAAAGGATGGTGCGAATAACGAGACAGTTAAAAATATCGAAAGTTTTCTTGAACCGATAATAGTTGATTTTAATAAAAGTGATGATTTATGGTATTGTTGGGAATATACCAAATTTGAAGATGGGTATAATGACTTAAAATCGCTTATAGAAATTACAATAGCAAAATTGAATAAATAAATAAATTTTGTTTCAATTTACAAAAAATAAATTATGAAAAAAAAACATGTTTTCTTATTAGTAGTACTCATTTTAACGCCACTTGCATTAGTAAATACTTATGCACTAAATTATACAATAACCTTTACTGGAACAGGTGCAATTACTTCCGTAGATAGTGTAATTGTTCAAAATCTCACACGAGGTACTTTGATTACAGTACCAACAGGAAACGTTTTGAATTTAACAGATTTGCCAAATGCAGTAGAACTGTTGAATGCAGATGATGAAACTATCCATGTTTATCAAGATTCTAATGATGGGTACTCTACTATTTCATTTTATACAAAAGAAGCTGGTAAGACTCAAATCAATGCTTATAGCTTGGATGGTAAAAAGATAGTAGAAACATCAACTAATTTGCAAGAAGGAGTAAATTCATTTAAAGTTTCTTTGCCTATAGGAGTTTTTGTTATTCATGTCTCAGGTAATGGATATAAATATACAACCAAAGCAATGAATCAAAAAGGGACATTGCTTGAACCTAAAATTACTTATATTGGTTCAGAAAAGCTTGAATTTAACATTCAACAGAAAAGTAAAAGTAATACACTTGGTATAACAAAGATGAATTATTCCGTTGGAGACCGATTGTTATATAAAGGAATTTCATCTTATTACAGAACCATTGTTGTAGATGTACCAAAAGGAAGTAAAACAATGAATTTTGATTTTGTCCAATGTAAAGATGTTGATGGGAATAGTTATTCTGTTGTAAAAATCAACAATCAGACATGGATGGCAGAAAACTTGAGGACTTCTAAATACCGTAATGGAGTACCTTTAACTAACATGCATTATTGGAAGAATTACAATGAAGATACAGATAATGATTCAAAATATGGTAAACTTTACGACTGGTATACTGTAGCAGACAACCAAAATATTGCTCCTTCAGGTTGGCACGTACCTAGAGATTCAGAATGGGCTGATTTAGAAAACTACATAAGTTCAAACCTTGGTACGTCTCCATCCGAATCAAAATCATTAGCTTCTACAACTACTGATTGGGTCAGCTCTGCCACAGAAGGAAATGTTGGATATGATTTAACAACAAACAACAATACTGGTTTTTCTGCTCTTCCTACTGGATATTTTTTATATTATCAGCCTTATAACGGTTACTATTACTTTAATGATTTAAAATCTGGCGCATATTGGTGGAGTTCTACAGAACATAATCCCGACGATGCTTTTAGTAGGAACCTACTTAATAATAGCAGTTATTTAATAAAAGGTCAATATTTTAAGAAGAATTACGGTTTTTCTGTGCGCTGCATTAGAGATTCTCAATAAACAATTATGTTAAACCACTAAAACTTCAATAATTCGTAGGTTTCCTTCAATTCATCATTTCTTAATCCAAGGTATTTTCTTGTAGTACGAATGTCTGAATGGTTAAAAAGTTCCGACATCTTTAGAGGCGTAAATTCGGCATTGTTTTCTGATTTGCTATAAAGTATAAGTGCAAACGTTTTGAGAAGACTGAGAGGGCTGAAAATAGGCTATTTTGATATTGTATTTTGCATTCAGTTCCTTTAGAATAACATTTATTCGTTGAACACTATTAATTGTCCCCTTTTTGCTTATAAACATTTACTTTCTTTCGTGGTTGATTTGTAATTTCCGACTTTATTTTAAATCACCGATAATGTATGAAAAGTTAAGTGATTATAGAAGTGAATATTCTTTCTTGACTCTTTCTTCATAATTATCCACCTTCTCAATTAGGTCATCTAACACCTCAATTAGCTCTTCGAGTTGCACGTTCGGTAATAGAATGACGACTTTATTATTTTTAATAAATTTCAGGTCAAAAAGGTCAGTTCCTTCATTGTATATTACTTGTATAATACCATTGAATATGAATCCATTAACATTGAATTGCAAACCATTGTTTAAGGCAACTGGGGAGTGGAATCCCCAGCTAAAAACTATCAACTTTTCCCGTGTGAGACAGTTCAGTATATATCTTGTCATAATTTTTTAAAAAACTTGAATAATCGACTCCCAACGAAAGCTTCTCCATTCAGCTTTTTCAATATCATAGTAGGCTGAGGTTGCATATATTTCACGACTTTCGCCACGACCGTTAATATATTTTACTACCAAGCTACGGTTTAATGTTCCCCATGCTTCACGAATTGTACCGTCTTTCTTTTTAAAAACAAAGTGAGCTACACCTGCTGACATTTTTTCTTTTAATGATTCAATCATCATTGCTTTTAAACCAGCGAACAATTCGCTTCCAGTTCTTCTTTCAATTACTCTTACTCTGGTTACTGTAATATTACTTACTGCTAAAATCTGAATCATTATATTTTGATTTAATTGGTTAATTAAAGTTAGTTGGTTTTTTCCATCCGTTTAATTCGTACATTAATTCAAGAGCTTGCAACCGACCGAATTTGGAAGAACCAAATCCTTCTACTTTTTCGTTTGTATTAACATTCCAAACGCCCCAGCCCGAACCACTGCATCCTACTTCGTATTGTTTTGGTTTAAATGTTGAGTTCATATGGTTATTTGTTTTTGATTACAGTACAAAGATATGACATATATTCAATATATGCAACTTTATAACGTTAAACATACTTAATTATGTGACATATATTCAATATATGCGACACTCAGACTATCTTTGCATTATACAATAAGTAAAATATGGAAAAACAAGAAAGGACAGTGATTCATTTAGAATTAAACGGTAAGCATTATTACTTTGGGAGTATAAAAGCTATGACCGTACAATTCCCAAAAGAGGAAATAGGAATTGAGTATGGAAGTCTGAGGAATTATGGCTTGTTGGAAACTAAACCATATCAAAATTCAAAGTGTATTATTCGGAAAGGCATATTAAAAGCCATTGAAGGAGGTAGAGGACAAAGCAAAGAAAAATCTTAGAGATTTTGACCAAAAAAGAGGTTTTATGGGAGATGTTTGGAATTTGTTTGGAATTTAGACAAATAAAAAACCGTAACTGACTATAAATCAATTACGGTTTCTCCTACTGAGTACCCGAAGCGGGACTTGAACCCGCACAGCCGTGAAGCCAAAGGATTTTAAGTCCTTCGTGTCTACCATTCCACCATCCGGGCCTGATATTAATAAAAAAAAGAGCGAAAAACGGGACTCGGACCCGCGACCCCGACCTTGGCAAGGTCGTGCTCTACCAACTGAGCTATTTTCGCAAAATGTATCTATTTTCTTGATTCATGATTCATGAATCGAAGCAAGCTCTTCTCTCAAAGCGGCTGCAAAGATACGTTTTTTTTTTAATTTCCAAAATGTTTTGAGAGAAAAATATCAGTTTCAAATCAATTCTTACTTCTAATTGCCTTCTCAACGCAATTTTTTACCTGATTTTAAAAAGCAAATATGGTTTCTTTGAAAATTTCACTTACCGTTGGATGCGGGAATACGACCTTCTTCATTTCCGTTAAAGTCATTTCCTGTTCAATAGCCATACAGGCTCCGTAAATAATTTCACTGGATGGATTTCCCAGCATATGAACTCCAATCACTTCCCCGTATTTTTCACCAATCAGCACTTTACAGAGACCACTGCCTCCTTCATTTTCAGCAACAAAACGACCGGCATACGCCATGGGCAATTTAGCTACTTTAAAGGCAATCCCTTTATTGGTGGCCGATTCCTCTGTTTCACCCACGCTGGCAACTTCCGGATTGGTATACACCACTCCGGGAATGGCATTGTACCGCATACGATCTTCCGTTCCTGAAAGATTATTCACAACCACCTCCCCTTCACGCATAGCTGTATGGGCTAACAGCGAGAATCCGGTTACGTCGCCCGCAGCAAAGACATTGGGTACGTTGGTTCTCATTTTTTCATCCGTTTTAATACCGCCGCGATCAAGTTCAATGTTCAGATTTTCAAGTCCAAACCCTTTTGTCACTGCCCGGCGACCGACACTTACCAATATCTTTTCACCTTCAACAGTCGATGTTTGGCCATCTTTCTCAAAAAACACATTGGTACCTTCTACTTTAACAACTTTCGCCTGTAAATGGAATTCAATTCCTTTCTTTGTATATATCTCGCGAAGCATGGCCGATAGTTCATAATCAATCCCTCCAAGAATCTCAGGAAGCATTTCGATTATAGTCACTTTCGTCCCCAGACTGTTATAAAAGCTGGCAAATTCCATTCCGATTACGCCACCTCCAATGATAACCAGAGAATCTGGCTTTTCTTTCAACTGCAGTATTTCACGATTGGTCAAAATGGTCTCACTTACTGTTTCAAGTCCCGGAATCGGGGGAACAAAGGCTTCAGAACCTGAACATATGAGTAGATTAGCAGTAGCATAACTTTCACCGTTGCAAACCACTTCAATACCGTTTGTGGATTTAGGTTGAATCATAGCTTCACCGGTTATGACAGTAACCTGATTCACTTTCATTTTTGCAGCAACTCCTGCAACCAGTTTACGAACCACTTTATTTTTGCGGGCAACAATTTTACCGTAATCGAAACGGATATTGTCGCCATAAATACCGTATTTATCGCCGTGCAATGCGTTTTCGTAGAGTTTAGCGCTATAAAGCATAGTTTTGGTCGGGATACACCCCTCGTTCAAACAGACGCCTCCTATGGCCTTCTTTTCAAATAATATTACTGAAAGTCCATTATGCCCTGCACGTTCTGCAGCTACATATCCGGCCGGACCACCTCCGATAATCATTAAGTCGTACATACTCATTTATTTATAGGTCTAATTAATTGCATTCTAACCCCGTTATTCTTATTTAGAAAAAGAATGGTAAAGTTACATAAAAACGCAGATTGAAATGAATATGTTCAAATATTATTTTAACTCACAGAATATCAACAGATTTATTTAGTGCCAAATGAAAAACAGTAAATGCATAGGTTATTAATATAAGTAACTCCCTAAAACAGCAACAGCACTCTTATCAGTATAAGAATGCTGCCGGATAAGGGAACATTTATCAGTTTATCAGATAAAAAATACCTGATTCTATAGCTCTGATTCTATTCGGTTTCAGTGAGCACTTCTTTTTCGAACAACGGTCCGGAAGGTTTTGAACCGACAAACGAATAATAGCAAATGTAGACATAGCTGATAACAGGGATAATCATGGCATAGGCCATACTATGGGTCGTATCGGAAATATATCCCATAAGCGGAGTCCACACAGCACCGCCAATAATGGCCATAATAATCATCGATCCTCCGATTTTCGTATTTGGGCCCAGTCCCTTGACTCCCAATGCAAAAATCGTAGGGAACATAAGCGACATAAAGAAACTCGACAGCACCAATGCCCACACACCAAAGAACCCCGGCAGACAAATGGCTATTGCAACCATAAAAATATTGAGGATACTAAAAAGTCCCATCAGTTTGTTCGGTTCAACTTTACGCATAAGTGCTGTAGAAACAAACCGGCCTATTCCAAAAGCCAACAAGGCATACACTAAATAAACACCTGCTTCTTTTTCGGGTTTTTGAATGTAATCCTTTACATATTGAATTAAAAAGCTCCAGGTACCAACCTGAGCACCGACATAGAAAAACTGGGCTAAAATTCCTTTTAAAAAGTGTGGGTATTTGAGCAGCATGGAAATATGTCCATGATTTCCAACCGATTTATCTTTCACTTTCACAATATTATCAGTTTCGGCAGGAAACTTTATCTTCCAGATTAAAAATGCCCAGAATAAAATAACACAACCTATCATCATATAGGGTGGAATAACACGCAGAATTTCCGAATGCAGGTAATCATGATAAGTCCCGGCTGCTTTCATAGTTTCAACCGTTGTTCCCGAATGCTGAATCCCTGAAAAAATAAACTGGCTGCCAACAAAAGCACCGGTCATAGCACCCAACGGATTGAAAGACTGGGCAAAATTAAGCCGTTGTGCCGATGTATCCGGATCGCCTAACACAGAAATAAATGAATTGGCACCTGTTTCCAGAAAGGCCAATCCACAGGCAATAACATACAGGGCGATCAAAAACAATCCGAATTTACCGACAACTGCTGCCGGCCAGAAAAGGAATGCTCCGGTAGCAAATAGTAATAGACCAATGATAATACCGGTTTTGTAGTTGTATTTATCCATAACCAATGCAGCAGGCAAGGCCATACAAAAATACCCCAGATAGAAAGCTGATTGTACCAACCCTGCCTGAAAACGGTTTAATTCAAATGATTTCATGAATTGCGGAATGAGAATATCATTCAGATTATTGGGTATCGCCCACAGGTAAAAAAGGGCAGTTACTAAGATAAACGGAAGGAGATTTGCCTTCGTGACAATTTTGTGTGTTGACATGTGTGATTTATAAATAATGATTAGATGTATAAATAAAAGGAATCTGGTTTAAATCTCAAATTGTATTAAATCAGGGAAACACGTATTGAATAGAAAGAATTAAAAATCGTCCTGCTTTCAACTTCCCGGCTTCACTGACCTCACCTGTTGATGACCACAAAGAAATTGAAAAAGAGTGGATATTTACTTCAAGATAAAAGGAGACAAATTTAATAATGCAAAAAATCCGTCCCCTTTTACTCTTAGAATATCGAAAAATTAAAGTGTCTAAAGATATAAGAAAAATTTCGTTCAGAATATTTATAAACTACTAATTCCGTATACCATTCTATTTATTTTTTAAATTGCACAGCAAAAACAACCACTTTAAAGTCGGGCATAACAGCGGGTTTGTCGATCGTCAATGCATTTTCACCTTGGTTCCATCGAATTTTTTCCTTACTTCCAAGCAGCGAAATGGAGGAAATTTTATGATCTGTATATTTCGAAATTTTTCCAAGTGCTTTTATCTGAACATTTTCTGTCGGCGTACTCATGCAAAATACATACAAGACTCCGTCTTTTGTGGTAAAACGAATATCGGCAGACTGATATGAACGAATGTCTTTAAGCCCACCAAACTGACCTTTTTCCTGATTTTTGTCTGTAGAAGGACCTTCACCGTATATTTTCCATGGACGGGTGCTGTAAATTGCTTCACCATTCACTTTGATCCAGCTACCTATACCATCAAGTACATTCAACACATCCGGCTCTAAATCACCTTCCGGTGTTTGAACTACATTGAGTAAGAGGTTTCCGTTTTTACTGACAATATCAACCAGCATCTGAATAACTTCTTCGGATGTTTTATATTTCTGACCGGTACGATAAAACCAATCACCAATAGAAGTATCTGTTTGCCATGGGAATTCACTGATTGAGTCCAGGACTCCCCGTTCAACATCCTGGGCGAATCTGCCTTTTGAAGGTTCTTTACAGGTATACACTGCTTCGAGTTTGCCTTTGTTCTTATTCATATTATCGTTGTAATAATGGGCAATAAGACCTCTTCCCACTTCATTTCCAAATGGCAATGCACAGTCTGAATAGAGTAAATCAGGTTTATACATATCCACCAACTCTTTTATTTCTTCAAACCATTCTTTTTGCCATACAGGATTTTTTGTCATCCAGCCGGTATCATCTGCTGCTGCTTTTCCGTGGTACAGCTCTTCATACTGAGGGTCGTTCCCATCATAAGGGACACCTGCTTTATCACCTGTTTTATCAGAGCTATGAGCTGTCTGGTACCAGGTATAGCTGGCTGCAAGATGTTCGGAGACACCAAAACGGAGTCCTTCATTTCGAGCAGCTTTTTGCCATAAACCGACTACATCTTTTTTAGGCCCCATATTTACCGAGTTCCATTTATGGATTTTTGAATTCCACAAAAAGAAGTCGTCATGATGAGTACCCATACTCACGAAGTACTTTGCGCCCACTTTCTTGTAAAGTTTCATCAATTCTTCAGGGTTCCATTTCTCTGCTTTCCACAAAGGAATGATATCTTTGAAGCCCGAAACAGAAGGGTGTCCGTATGTCTTTATATGGGACTTATAGGCATCGGTTTCCCAGCTTTGACCATTTTGAACATACATATTCCGCGCATACCAGTCGCCCTGACGTGGGACAGCCTGTGGACCCCAATGTGCCCAGATGCCAAATTTAGCATCCCGAAACCAGGCAGGGTATTTGTATTGTTGAAGAGATTCATCGGTTGGTTTAAATTTACCCTCCTTACTTTCCTGTGCTGCAAGAGGTGTAATAAACGATGAGGCCAGGAATAACAGAAGGAATAAACGGACTGTTTTATTTTTTTTATTTTTCATATCAGAGCGCTATTTTACCATCTAAGTCCCATAAATCTTCCCAGCCTTTAGCATCTTTCCACAAGAATACCTGCCCTTTTATTAACCGGCATTGCTTGTCAATTTTCGACAAGGCAGCCATTTCTTCGTCAGTAAGCGGTGCTTCGGTAACTCCTTTCAGGTTATTATAAAGCTTGTCTTCTTTAACCGAAAAAGGAATAGTAATCTGTCCACGTTGAACAGCCCATTTAAGGCAGACAACTGCCGGATGAACATGTAAACGTGCTGCTATTTTGACAATTTCAGGATCTTCAATATCAATTGTATCTTCGGGTGTTTTATCTCTTTCCGGACGTTTTGGGGAACCGATCGGACTATACCCAATCACCTGTATCCCATTCCGGATCAGGAAACTGAATAATTCAGGCTGTTGAAAATTAGGGTGAATTTCCATTTCATTCACCACCGGCTTAATTTTACAATCACGCAAAAGCAATTCCATTTTAGAGATGGTCATATTCGAACTACCGATATTTTTCACCAAACCACTATCAACCAGACTTTCCATTTGAGCCCATGTATTCATATAATCTTTATGAATATAAGGAACCGAATTTGGCTGACGGGCAGTCACATCACATTTTGGTGCATGGAAATTAGGGAAAGGCCAGTGTACAAGATATAAGTCAAGATAATTGAGTTGTAAATCGGACAACGTTTGTTTGCAGGATTCTACAACCTGTTGATGCTTATCATTCCAGACTTTGGAAGTAATCCAGAGTTCGTCACGTGTAACAATTCCTTCGGCAATCACTTCTTGTAATACAACACCTATTTCTTTTTCATTTCCATAAACCGAAGCACAGTCGATATGACGATAGCCCATTTTAATAGCCATTTTCACTGCCTGAGCAATGGTCCCGGCATCATAATTATCGGAACCGAAAGTTCCTAATCCAATAACAGGAATTTTGGCACCATTGTAAAGTGTTTTAACAGGGACCTTTTTTGAATCTATTGTTTGCATAGTATTAGATTGAAATTGTTGAATAAAAAAAAAACAAAGATCAAAGATCAGAGACAGTTACAGGCACAATTAAATGCCCGTAACTAATCTGAACTTAATTGTAAATTGTAACTATTTAAATTGTAGATGCGTTTATTTCTTCGTCAAAGACGACTGCCACTTTACCGCACTTTCCTGCAGCCATTAACGCATAGGCTTCAGCGGCTTTATCCAGTGTAAAACGATGGGTTACCAATATTTCCGGATGTATTCCCCAACGGACAAGACGTTCGACAAGTTCTTCCATTTTCCAAATGGAAGTAACCCACGATCCGTAGATTGTTTTCTGATCATGGATAATATCCGGACTTGGGTTGAATTCAACAGTTCCTCCTTCACCGATCATAACCATCTTCCCCCATTGACGTGTTGCCCTGATACAGAGTTGACGACCGGAGGTATGACCCGAGCAATCAACGGTTTTTTCGAAACCTCTGCCATTGGTTGCAGCCATTACTTTTTCCAAAGTATCCGGTCCTGAAACAAAGACTTCGTCAGCCAGTCCAAGATCTTTGGCAATCTGACAACGTTCGGGCACTGTATCTACGCCAACGAGTTTCTGTGCTCCCAATGCCTTTGCGAGCATAAGAGCCGCCAGTCCAACGGGACCTAATCCGGTTACAAGGACAGCGTCATTTCCATTGATGCCTATTTTTTCGAGCCCTTCGTATACGGTTCCAAATCCACAGGCCACCTGAGCTCCATCGGTATAAGTTAATTCATCAGGAAGTAATACAAGGTCTTTTTCTTCGGCAATCATGTATTCGCTCATACCTCCGTTACGCTGCCAACCATAGGCTGCACGTGAAGGACTTTTACAGGAAATCATATAACCGCGACGGCAATCGTTGCAGCAGCCGCAACCTGAGATGTGATAAACGATTACACGGTCGCCTTCTTTAAACCTTCGCATTCCGGGTCCGCAGGCAATAATCTGACCCGAAGGTTCATGCCCTGCTATTTTATCCTGATAACCTTCCGGTCCTTTACCCAGATGTTCGCGGTAAATTGCACGAATATCACTGCCACAAATAGTGGAAGATTTTACTTTAAGAAGTACTTCGCCATGACCCGGTGTAGGAAATTCTACATTTTTGAAAACTACTGTGCTATTTCCGGGTAGAAATGCACCTTTTGATGTTAATGTCATTGATATTGGTTGATTGGTTGGTTAATTGAGTTGATTGGTTGATTGGTTGATTGGTTAATTGGTTGATTGGTAGACTGAGTTGATTGGTTGATTGGTTAATTGGTTAATTGGTTAATTGAGTTGATTGAGTTGATTGAGTTGATTGGTAGACTGAGTTGATTGAGTTGATTGGTTAATTGGTTGATTGGTTAATTGGTTAATTGAGTTGATTGAGTTGATTGAGTTGATTGGTAGACTGAGTTGATTGAGTTGATTGGTTAATTGGTTAATTGAGTTGATTGAGTTGATTGGTAGACTGAGTTGATTGAGTTGATTGGTTAATTGGTTAATTGAGTTGATTGAGTTGATTGAGTTGATTGGTAGACTGAGTTGATTGAGTTGATTGGTTAAGTTCCAATTCAACTTATTCATCTTAATTACTTAATCAACTTATTCAACTTTATTACTTATTCAACTTTATTACTTATTCAACTTAATCAACTTATTCAACTTTATTACTTATTCAACTTAATCAACTTAATCAACTTATTCAACTTAATCAACTTTATTACTTATTCAACTTAATCAACTTAATCAACTTATTCAACTTAATTACTAAATCAACTTATTCGACTTATTCGACTTAATTACTTAATCAACTTATTCAACTTAATCAACTTAATCAACTTATTCAACTTAATTACTTAATCAACCTAATTAACCTGAGAACTCAACACGGAGTAACCCCTTTTTTAAGAAGGATATTACCATATTTAGCAGTTTCACCGGTCATAACAACTGCAAAAACAGATTTTGTCCTTTCATAAAATGCAAAACGATCAATTCTTTCTATGGAAGGAGCATTGGGGTTAGAGATATGAATACTTTTAAGGTATGATTCTTCGACGTTGGGATCGAGTTCATCCCCTTTTACCGCTGCCATCATTACTAATGGACGAGGAGTATAGGCATCAAGTTCAAACAAGGGTAAAATAGCTGCTAACAATTCAGGAATACGTAAGCCATCAGCTCTTAAAACCCGACCATTGTAAGACTCTCCGGGAAAATGGGCATCAGCAAGAATTATTTCGTCGCCATGACCCATACGTGCCAAAACTGCCAGCAGTTCAGGACTTACTAAAGGTGAAATTCCTTTTAACATAATATTAAAGTATTAATAGCACACGTGTGCATGATTAAATAAAAATAATTAGCAGGACGCTCGGTATACTATTTGAGCATTCACTGTTTCAGTATAATTTTCACCGGTAGGGATTTCTTTATTGATCAATTTTTCCAACAGATTAAATGAAATTTCGGCAATACTTGTCTCAGATTGATAAATTGAGGTTATTTGTGGCTCCATGATCAAAGAATTCAAATGATTTCCAAAACCGATGATGGCTAAATCCTGTGGAATTCTGATATTTAATTTCCGGCAACATACAATGATTCCCATGGTTAAATGAATGGAGGATGAAATGATAGCATCAGGTTTTTCAATCTCCATCAACAAATCGGTCAGGCACTTTTCGCCAAGTTCGACTGTAAATTCATCGTCGTACGAAATATTTCGACTATAATCCAAACCGTGTTTTACCAGAGCATCCAGATACCCGTTTTCCCGGTCGTGAAACACATTAATATGTTCTGGACCGGTAACATGAGCAATTCGTTTATAACCTTTGTTTATTAAGTATTCTGTTGCTTCGAAAGTAATTTCATAATTATTCACCAATACTTTCGGTGCAAATATATCATCACATACCCTGTCAAAAAAGACAAGTGGAATTCCAAATGAATTCAGTAGTTTGAAATGCTTACTGTTAGTCGTATCTTTAGAAATGGAGGCAATAACTCCGGCATAATTTTGTTTAATTATGGTATTTACAATTCCAACCTCATGTTCATAATCTTCGTTTGACTGAAAAACAGATAGTATAAACCCTTTTTTATAGGCTATATTTGTCAGCTTACTTACAATATCCGAAAAGAAATTATGATTTATATTGGGGACAATTAATGCAATCGTATTTTTACTACTGCCGCGTAATTGTACGGCATTCATATTTTTTTGATATTCATGGGATAACGCATAATCCCGAACCAATATACGCGTTTTTTCATTCACCCGTGGGTCATTTCTCAAGGCACGCGAAACAGTTGAATGATGCACATTCAATTCTTTAGCAATATCTTTTATCGTAATTCTTTTTTTCATTTAGAACAATACAAACGTGTGCAAAGATAAATAGTTTTTTTAATAATGCTCACAAAATTAAATTAATTAATTAATTTTAAAGAAATAGCCGGGAAATTAGTTCTGTTTAATGCGGATTATTTACGGATATACACAAGTTTTTTACGGATACCTGAGATATTAGAGGAGAGTGATTGATCAATGTGAGGCAATGTTGCGCTAAAACTTCCTTTTAACAACGTACTGTCGGAAGTTTTGAAATCACAAACGATATTGTAGACACTGTCATTAATAAAACTAACAGTCATCGAACCTTTTGAAATGGTTTTCAATGTGGAATTCGCAGCATTATACTCATAATATGAGATATAAGCACCTATGGGATAGACTGCACCATCTACTGTGTCGTTTTTCCCCGGTGTGATGGTAAACGGGAGGCCCGAATTATTAACGGTATATGTTCCGGCTTCAAGAAAAACAGACTTCGGTGATTGAAAAACATCTTCCAGAAACAAATACTGCCCAAGCCCGGTAAGATTTCCAACTGCATTTATCTTTAATGAATCGGTAAACAGCGACACGGAAAGCACATTATTTTTATTGCCATTTTCAGGTTTATAATAAGCACCATAATACTCGGCGTAGCCCCATGAATAGTGGGGATTCGTTTCATATACAATTTGCTGATACAACTGACCTCCACCACAGGAAGTCAGTAAAGAGACCAAAGAGATGAGTAGAAGGTTGAATTTATTCATCGACAATCTGAATTTAACAAAGTGGGCGGACAATAATTATTTATAACGAAACGAATGAAATTATGTTGTTTACCTGTTGAGAATTACGATAAATCAATCCGAAATATTTTCTTGTTTTCGAATGTATCGTACGGGATAATAAGCTGCCAGAAAACCCATAAACAGGACGGTTACAAATACCAGTAATAAATCCATCGGATTGGTTAAAACCGGGTATGAATCAACTACATAGCCCGTGCCCAGCTTCAGTATTCCAAAATATTGCTGCAACAAGCACATCAAAGCACCTAACCCAATGCCGGTCAGTGCACCGACTACTGAAATCAGCCATCCTTCAAACAGAAAGATTCGTCTGATCAACTGATTATTGGCTCCCAGATTCCGCAGCGTTTCAATATCCCCTTTTTTATCAATAATCAACATGGATAACGAACCGATAATATTAAAACTTGCTATCAACAGAATAAAACAGAGAATGAGATACGTAAACCATTTCTCTATCTTCATGATTTTGAAGAAACTTTCCTGTTGTTCGTACCTGTTCTTTACCTGATAATTGTCACCCAACAATGTTTTAATTTGCTTTTGAACTTGTTCATGATCTGCTCCGTCAGCTAATTTCAATTCAACGGATGACACTTTTGATTTCTCATAATCAAACAAATTACGGGCCAGCTTGATCGATACAATCACATAATGATCGTCGTACTGCAACTGTTTTACCGAAAAAATACCGGAGACAAAAGTTCCTAATTGATTAAAACTGTTTTCAGGACGTAAGAGGTTGATTTTCGATGTCCGTTTGGGGGCATAGATATAGAGTGGGTCGATAAAATGGGCTCCCAGTCCCAGGATACTGGCTACACCAACACCCGGCACTGCCCGTTCAAAAGCCCCATCATTCAGGATAAACTTTCCATCGTACATGATGCTGTCAATACGCGTCATCTTTTCAAAATCATCGCTCACCCCTTTGATGGTTGCAGGCATTTGTTTGTCTTTGAAACGTAACAAGGCATTCTCTTCCACTACCTCGGTGAAATAAGCAATCGATTTTAATTTTCGAACGTTATTCAGTTCCTGTGAATTGACATCAAATGTTTTGCCATGCGTCAAAGTGATTTTCAAATCAGGATCGAAGGATGAAAACATATCCGATATCAGCAATTCGAATCCGTTAAACACAGACAGGACGCACACCAGTGCCATTGCTCCTACTCCGACACCAGCTGCAGAAATGCCCGAAATGATATTAATGGCATTATGCGACTTCTTGGAGAAAAGGTAGCGTCTGGCTATGCGAAATGAAAATGATAAACCACGAAAGGAAGATGATGTATTTTGTTGGTTATCCATTGTTTCAATCCCTATTCTTTTTCTTCAGTTTCAGGTCCCGGAGGATCACTTCTCAGTAGGTTATCAATATTCTCAAGATAATCGAGCGAATCGTCAACATGAAAGAACAATTCGGGGACAATACGTAACTGATATCGAACTCTTTTGCCTAAATCATAACGAATGGATTTGGTATCGGCATTTACTTTTACCAATACTTCGGCCGCTTTATCACTTGGAAAAATACTTAAATGAGTGCGGGCAATCCCTAAATCGGGACTGATACGCACCGAAGTGACGGTGATTAATGTGCCGTGAATTTCACGGGCATACAACAAAAAGATTTCCCCCAGTTCTTTTTGCAACATCCTCGATATTTTTTGTTGTCTCGTTGTTTCCATTTTTTATTTTAGTGTAATTGTTTTTAATTTTATCATCATTTCTGTTGCATAAAGTCCGTTTCAGGAGAAAGCAACCCATTTTATTGCCTTTACTTTATACCAGGTCTTCTATAGCAACTGTAATAATCCTTGCCTTCACATTTTATTCGTATATTAAGCAACAAAAATGTAACTGAGTTGTATGTAACAAGATTGTATGTAACCATATTGTATGTAATTCATTTATCTCTATATCTGCATATTATAATACAATATTGGAAATATAATTCATTAATTACCAATCTTTTTTTATAAAAAAGTTGAATAAGTCACTGAAACTACCATTTTTCAACATCCTTCAACGGGATATCATTCAAACGTAGAATTCTTCAATCTAAACAACACTGAATACGGAACACGTAACGTTGAACTTTTAAAACTTAAATCTCCAAACCATACAAACCCGAAACTTTTCAAACTCTTCAAACCCCAAACTCTTCAAACTCCTTAAATCTTCCACTCAAATCCGTCCTTGGTATCCTTTATTTCAAATCCGATTGCAGTCAGTTCATTCCGTATTTTATCGCTGGTTGCCCAGTCTTTATTTTTCTTGGCATCCAGGCGTATATTCAGCAATAAATCAATTGCTTTTTTATAAGCTTCATTTCCGGTAGAAGTTTCATTCTCGGAAACCAGTCCAAGAATATCTTCAACAAAAAGATGAAAGACTTCTTTCAGTTCAGTTAAATCAGCCTCAGCAATAGTTTCTTTTCCATCATACACCAGATTAACTGCTTTTAGTGCATCAAACAAATACGAGATCACGATCGGAGTATTCAGGTCATCAAGCATAGCCTCTTCGCATTTTTCTCTTAAGCCTACTGTTTCAACCGTTGAACTCCCTGAAGCAGTCAGCTTTTCTAATCTCACATAGCCTTCCATCAGACGGCTTAGTCCTTTTTCAGAGGCCTGTAACGCTTCACTGCTGAAATCCACCGTGCTGCGATAATGTGCCTGCAGGATAAAGAATCTCACCGTCATCGGGCTGAATGCCTGGGTTAACAATGCATGGCTCCCGGTAAAGAATTCTTCGAGGTTTATAAAATTGCCAAGTGATTTACCCATCTTCTGACCGTTGATGGTGATCATGTTGTTATGCATCCAGTACTTTACGGTTTCTTTACCCAACGCTGCGGTCGATTGTGCTATTTCGCATTCATGATGCGGAAACATCAAATCCATCCCGCCTCCGTGAATATCAAATTGTTCTCCCAAATATTTGGTTCCCATTGCCGAGCATTCCATATGCCATCCCGGGAATCCTACACTCCATGGTGATTTCCAACGCATGATATGCTCAGGAGAAGCTTTCTTCCAGAGTGCAAAATCCACACTGCGCCGTTTTTCACTTTGTCCATCCAGTTCACGGGTTGATTCGAGCATATCCTCAATATTCCGCCCCGAAAGTTTTCCGTAATGATATTTTGTATTGTATTTTTCAACATCAAAGTATACCGAACCTTCACTCACGTAGGCATATCCGGCATCCAGTATTTTTTGTGTAAAGTCAATCTGCTCCATGATATGGCCCGAAGCATGCGGTTCAATGCTGGGAGGGAGTACATTAAGTGCTTCCATAGCCTTGTGGTAGCGGTTGGTATAATACTGGACCACTTCCATAGGTTCCAGTTCTTCCAGGCGGGCTTTCTTGGCAATTTTATCTTCCCCACTGTCCGCATCATTTTCCAGATGTCCCACATCAGTAATGTTACGGACATAACGGACTTTATAACCCAAATGCATCAGGTAACGGAATAAAATATCAAAAGTTATTGCCGGGCGGGCATGGCCTAAATGGGCATCCCCGTAAACCGTCGGACCGCAGACATACATGCCCACATTGGGTGAATGGATGGGTACAAACAACTCTTTCTTTCTACTTAACGTATTGTAAATGTATAATTTATTATCCATAATCTAAATGTAAATATAAGTTTTATAAATAAATAGGATAGGTCAGTTATAAGTAGACAATCTGCAGATAATAATTTCTTACTCCTTATCTCTTATTTCTTATTTCTTACCTCTTATTTCTTATCTCTTACCTCTTATTTCTTATCTCTTACCTCTTATCTCTTATCTCTTATCTCTTACCTCTTATTTCTTATCTCTTACCTCTTATTTCTTATCTCTTACCTCTTATTTCTTATCTCTTACCTCTTATTTCTTATCTCTTACCTCTTATTTCTTACCTCTTATTTCTAACTTCCTCACTACTCATTCCTCACCTCTTACCTCTTACCTCTTCTTTAATTCATTCCCCGTTGGGTTTTCAAATTTTCGTACGCTTCATTAATCGAACGGAATTTCTCGGTAGCCGATTTTTTTACTTCCTCACCCAGATCATTTACTTTATCAGGGTGGTATTTTTTAGCCATATTTCTATATGCTTTTTTTATTTCATCATTTGTTGCTGTTGATTCGATCTCAAGCGATTTATATGCCCAGTCACGGTCGACATGTTTCATATAGGGTGCTTTCACCGATTCAAAATCAAGTCTGTCTATTCTGAAAATATTGGAGATGCGTTGAATGGTAGCCAATTCAGAGGCAACTACTTCCCCATCGGCATAGGCAATATTAAACAGCAGGTGGAGCAATTCCAGCTTTGAAGAATAATTCAGGTTCTGACTGATCTGCATGGCAACTTCCGATTCATCGATATCCTGTTCCAGCAGGTTTTTCAAAATATGCAATGCATCCAATGCTCCCTGTTCACCGAAATTGGTTATCAAAAACTTCTTGACAACTGCCAGTTCAGCTTTATCCACACGTCCGTCAGCTTTCATGATGCAGGCCATGAGTACCAGCAGACTCATCTTGAAATCACCTTCCGTGGTTGTGTTTGACACCATTGATGTACTTCCCGACAGCTGTGTTCCATCGAACATTGATCCCAGTGTAAACCCGATTAATGCGCCCATAGGCCCACCTAGTGCCCAGCCCAGGCCTCCGCCAATCCATTTTCCGAAACTACTCATAAAGACTTTATTTGAAATGATTTTAGGGGTACAAAGATACAAAAAAATGTACCAATGTGCCAAGTATTAAACTGCAATGTATCAATTGATGGTTCAAAACAAAAATCAATTGTTTATTGAGTAGAACACACAAAGTAGTTTTATACTTTGTGGATTGTTATTTTTAATTCAAAAGCTGTACTTTTGTACGCAATTTGGTTCGCTTAAACATAATTCACGAAAAGCGATTAAAAGGGATTCAGTGAAAACCTTCAACAGCCCCGCTACTGTAAACTCAATAGCGTTTTGAACAGATCTTTTATTCTTTTTGATTTTCAGGATCAAAGGGAAGTCGTTCAACAACAGAGGAAGTCAGAAGGCTTGCCATCCATTCATAATTTTTAATGCTTTCGGGGACAGAGCTATAATCCGACTGTGCACGTTAACTGCATTGTTGATTTTTCTTTACTTGTCAGCTATTTGGGTATTATTTTTACAAATAGATTGTATGCCGGTCCTTTTATTTCACCACTTGTATTCGCATTTGAAACTTCCATTGTTGTGGTTGTTCTTTCTGCCCGCGATGCTTAATGCCCAGACTGCACCCCCCGTGGATACAATAAAGATTCATAAAATTCAGGAAGTAACTGTTACTGAGAAATATCTGGATTCTGAAGTCCGGTCAACTTCACCCTTACAGATAGTAACGTCAAAAAGTATCGAAGGACTCAACGCCATGCAGGTATCCGACGCAGTGAAATACTTTTCGGGAGTCACCGTGAAAGATTACGGTGGAATAGGAGGTTTGAAAACTATTTCAGTGCGTAGCCTTGGAGGAAATCATACTGCAGTGAATTACGACGGCATTACGCTAACCGATACTCAGACCGGACAAATTGATTTAGGGAGATTCTCACTCGACAATGTAGACATGATTTCACTCAACAACGGGCAAGGTGACAACATTTTTCAACCTGCCAGACTTTTTGCTTCGGCATCGGTGTTGAATATCCGTACATTATCACCCGTATTCGTGAACGATAAACGGATAAACGGTAAAGTGTCCCTGAAAGCCGGTTCATTCGGGCTGGTCAATCCATCCCTGTGGCTGGAAGGTAAAATAAGCCGGTTAATTTCATCAACTTTCAACGTAGAATGGTTATCGGCTGATGGGGAATACCCTTACACATTGCATTACGGACAAACAGCGAAAGACTCAACCTCTAAGGAAACACGGCAGAATACCGATGTTCACAACCTACGCCTGGAAGGAAGCTTGTATGCCACCTTCTCAGAGAAAGAACACCTGACCATCAAAGGTTATTTTTACCAGTCGGAACGCGGATTGCCCGGTCCGACCATTCTTTACAACAACGAGGGTTCTTCAAAACAACGGATTTGGGACAATACTTATTTCACTCAGGTTCATTACGAAAAGGAATTTTCCGGGTACTGGGTGTTTCAGACCAATGCTAAATTCAACAGCGGCTATATGCATTATGTCGATCCGACTTACCTCGATACGGATGGTAAACTGGAAAGTACATACCGGCAATCAGAATATTACGGTTCGGCATCTGTACTTTTTAGAGCGATGGATAATCTGTCTTTTTCGGCTTCAACCGATGGTGCTTTGACAACACTCTCTTCAAATGAGTCAGGCTTTGCATTTCCTGAAAGGTTTTCGTGGCTTTCGGCAATTGCTGCAAAATATGTTACGAATCAGTTACTGGCAACAGCAAGTGTGTTGTCCACCGTGGTAAATGAAACTGTAAAAAACGGGAATGCCGCTACCGACCACAGTCAATTATCTCCCTATGTAAGTTTGTCTGTTAAACCGTTTAAAAATAACAATTTAAGGATACGCCTGTTTTACAAGAACATTTTCCGAATGCCGTCTTTCAACGACTTATACTATTTCCATGTTGGCAATAACGAATTGAAACCTGAAAAGACAAACCAGTTTAATCTTGGACTAACATACGGGCTGTCCTTAGCCAACTGGCTTCCCTTGTTGTCGCTGGCACTTGATGGATATCACAACAATGTGACCGATAAAATTGTGGCCTACCCAAATAAAGACACTTTTTCGTGGACGACTCTGAATTATGGGAAAGTAGTTATTGATGGCATTGACCTGACTGCTGAAACAACGGTTCAACCCTGGGAAAAGGTGGGTATCCTGCTGGGTTCAAATTACACGTACCAACGGGCATTAAACGTAACCAGCCCAACCGACGGAGGATACAACAACCAACTGCCGTATACACCCCGCATATCGGGTTCCGGAAAGGCAGGTGTTATCACTCCCTGGATCAACATTTCCTATTCGCTTTTGTGGTCGGGACACCGGTATGCCGTGAATCAAAACTTTACCGAAAATCGCTTGCCGGACTATTACGACCATAGCATTTCCTTTAGCAGGAGTTTGATCTACAAAAACCGGTCGATCCATATGAACCTGGAAGTACTGAATCTGTTTAACACGAATTATGAAATAGTGAAATGGTTTCCCATGCCCGGACGATCGATCCGGGCAACAGTATCCCTTAAATTTTAATCAAACAACTTCCTGTCAACACGATCGAAATTTGTAATGATATCGTAAGAAAACCGGCTGTAGTCTTCACCATACGAATTTACAATAATGATTTTCCCGGCTCCGGCACTTTCTGCGGCTTCAATTCCGACGATCGAATCTTCAAAAATAACGGTTTCTTCAGGGAGCACATCCAGCTTCTTTGCTGCTGCCAAAAATACGTCGGGATGTGGTTTTCCACGAAAGGTACCATTGTTATATGCAACTTTATCCAATCTGAACCAACGGTTTAACTTCATGTTTTCAAAGTAGAAACTTACATTTTCGATCCCTGCAGAAGTTGCAATGGTAAATGGGATTTCTTTTTCCTTTAAAAAATCAAACAACTCTTCTGCTCCGGGTGCTAATTTCAAATCGTTGATACAAAGCTGCCGGTATATGGATTCTTTATCCTGGGTGTAATCTGAGATTTCCTTTTCAGTCAACTGATCACCAAAAATCCCCCGCATAATGTCAGGATTTGCCTGTCCATGAATCTTAACACGTTTTTCTTCGTCAGTAAGTTGCAGATTATGTTTCTCGAGAAAAATATCAAAAGCAAAGTCATGAAAAGCTGTATCCCAAAACAATGTTCCGTTAAAATCAAAAATTACTCCTTTTATCTTTGTCATTTCTTGTTTTTTAAATTTAATATACTCAGGGCTCTGAATTCGAGGGGTTTTCCTTCATTCTGGAAACCAATGTATCCATTTGTTACTGTGAGTCCTGAAACAGAGTTTTGGATTATGCCATTGACAAACACCGTAAGCGTTTTGTCCCGGCATAGTATTTTCATAGTATTCCATTCTCCCAATGGTTTTTCGTTAGAAGACTGCCTTTTTTTAATTGTAAATTTCACTGAATCGGTACATTCTTTCGCCCACAAACCGTTCATACAAATAATATCGCCCGCATCACCCGCCTTTTGCTGAACCTGATAGCAGACAGGCCATATGGTGTCTTTGTCCTGAATATGTACCAGCACGCCACTATTTCCGGGTGTTTTCAACCATCTCCATTCAATATTCAATTCATAATTTGAATATTTTTTTTTAGTTCTTATATATCCGCTTGAGATACCTGAAATTTGCAGAATACCTTTGTCCATTTTAAAAACCTGAGAAATCTGAATCTCTTTATCTTTTATGACGAATGTCCAGTTTGATTGATCGGATGAAGTGAAACAAGAAGGTTCCGTGGATGAATGAGTTGTCTTTTGAGCTATGCAAGGAGAAGATAAAAACAAGGCAAGGACTGCTAAATAAGAAAACATTTTTTTCTTCATGAAATTATTTTTGAAATGAATAAAAACACAGAATGCTTCTAAGGCTTTTGGTTGAAGCCTCAAAAATAAGAATTAATTCTTAAAACTAAGAATTATAACACGAATCATCACTGTTATAGTTTTTCAGCTGCTGCTTTATCGAGATAGAATTGAGCGGGTATTGCCTGAGCGTGAATATACGATGCAGGAAAGGTTTCAAAATTAAGCCTCCTTTGAATAATCTGTTTCAATACATCAGCTTTTGATGCACCTATAATCAAAAATACGACATCATCAGCCTGATTGATGGTTTGACCGGTAAGTGTAATCCTTTTTTGTTTTGAAACGGGATGAGTAGATACTGTAACAAATTGCTCGGAATGGAGTAGTTCCAACTCGTTTGGGAAGATAGACGCAGTATGACCATCATCGCCCATTCCAAGTAGTATTAAATCGAATTTGGGATATCCGTTTCGTTTTGGCAATTGGGTTTCCAGGATATATTGATAGTGCTTTGCTTCCGATATTGGGTCTATTTCTCCCTGAATCGGGAAAATATTTGCCTCATGTACAGGCACATTTTTTAACAAACTCTCATAAGTCATTCCATAATTACTTTCGGCATTGGTTGGTGGAACACAACGTTCATCCACCCAAAACAACCGGATAAAATGCCAGGGAATGGTATCGACATACTCATTTGCCAGTATTTTGAACAGCAATTGAGGAGTATTACCACCGGACAAAGCAATATTAAAAGGAAGTGATTTTTTATTTTTTTCCTTTGCTTTTGTCATAATTAATTCGGCTACTGCACGGGCAGTTTCCAGAGGCGTCTCGAAAATATGCAAATTCTGATTCATGATTGATAATGTATTGAGTCGTTAAACAATAAAATTACTCTAAAATAAATCAACCCGGTCGGGCAACATGAACTTACCATTTTTCTTTTGAAATATTTTACCCGCTTCTTTTCAATCTGTTTTAAACTTTTTAAAGGGCGCCCGCCATTTCAGTTCTTTATTTCCAAAAAGTGCATTCGCCTCTTTTGGACCCCATGTGTTGGCTTCATAAAAATAAAGCGGTATATCCGGATTATTCTTCCATTCCTGGAGAATCGGATCGACAAATTTCCAGCTGGCCTTTACCGCATCGGCACGTGCATACAGCGTGGAATCACCAATCATACAATCCAACAACAACCGTTCGTAAGCTTCTGATATCTTATGATCTGCCAGATCAGAATAATGAAAAGCCATATTTACATTTTGCACTTTATAACCTGCTCCGGGTATTTTCATACCAAAATCGACTGCTACCCCGGCATCAGGACTGATCCGAAGGATGATCATATTGGTCGACTGCGCCATACATCGTTGCTTAAAAAGCTGATGAGGAGCGGGTTTCAGGTGAATCACCACTTCAGTAACACGCTCAGGAAGGCATTTACCGGTTCGGATATAAAAAGGGATATCACCCCAGCGCCAGTTGTCAACAAACACTTTCATCGCAATAAAAGTTTCAGTTTTCGAACTCGGTTTAACATCTTTTTCCTGACGGTATCCTTTTTGGATCACTTCGTCCACCATAGTTTCGATATATTGCCCACGAACAACATTCTGGGCAACCTCCGATGTTTTAATGGGACGTAATGACTGCAATACTTTTACCGTTTCATTACGGATCGATTCCGAATCAAATATCGAAGGTGGTTCCATAGCAACTACCGCTAACACTTGCAGCAAATGATTCTGAATCATATCACGCATCGTACCGGAAGTATCATAATATCCACCTCGACTTCCCACTCCGATTTTCTCGGAAGCTGTTATTTCAACCCGGTCGACATATTTCCGATTCCATATCGGTTCGAAAAAGCCATTCGAAAACCGTGTCACCATGATGTTTTGAACGGTTTCCTTTCCCAGGTAATGGTCGATGCGGTAAATCTGGTCTTCATTGAACCCGCTGCGTAATTTTTTATCCAACTCAACAGCCGAATCGAAACTATATCCGAATGGTTTCTCAACGATAATCCTTTTCCAGCCATCGGCTTCGGTGTTTAACCCGTGTTCTATTAAATGCGAAGCAACAACTTCATAGAGAAAAGGAGGTATCGAGAAATAATAGATAATATTTTTAGGAATATCCAGCTCGGCTGAAAGCTTATCAATGTATATTTTCAGCAACCCAAAATCTTCTCCCGATTGATTATTTACTTTCCGGTAGTACACATGTTCCAAAAAACTCTGTAGTTTATCAGGTTCTGCTTGTGCACCGGTTTTAGCAAACTCAAGCATGGATTTTGCAACTTCCAGCCTGTTAACTTCTTCATTCTTTTCCTGACTCCCTGCACCAATCACCATAAATTGTTCGGGCAATAAATTATCAAGGTATAATTGAAAAATCGCCGGCAATAACTTGCGTTTGGCTAAATCACCATTCGATCCAAAAATTACAAGTATTTGATTCTCTACCGGGTTTTTTCTGATGTTCTTTTTGATTATTTCTCCCATTCAACTATTTCTTTTTTATATTTAATAACAATTTATTCGTCAAATCGTTCAATTATAAATATATAAATTTCCATTCCTTACCTCATGCTCCTTACCTCTTGCTCCTTAACACTTACTTTCTTTATTCTTTTCTTTTCTACCTTCCACTTCTTCCTAATTCTCTCCTCCTTACCTCTTGCCTCTCACCTCTCACCTCTCATTCCTCACTCCTGATTTCAAAACCACTTCTTCCGCTTAAAAAACCAAAGCATTCCGAGGGTTGTAGCCAACATAACACCCCACATGATGTAATACCCGTGCACCCAGTGCAATTCGGGGACATTCACAAAATTGGTACCATAAACGCCAACAATAAAAGTAATGGGAATAAAAATGACTGAAATAATGGTTAGTACCCGCATGATCTCATTTAGTTTGGTACTCATGGACGAATGATAAATACTCAGTTGATCGTACAGGATTTCACGATAACTATCCGTCAGTTCGGATGCTTCATTGATATTATCCTGCAATTCCCTGAAGTGAATGTGATTTTCTTCATGGATGAATTCAGATTCCATTTTTATCAGATTCAATATCATTTCTTTTGCCGGCTTAATATTTTTTCTCAGGAAATTCAGTTCCCTTTTAAAAGCATTGATTTCATCCAGCAATTCTTTGCGTGGATCGTTGGTCATGTCTTCTTCCAGGCTTTCAATTTTTTCACCCAACAGGCCTATCACATAAATGTAATTATCCACTACCACATCCAGCAAAGCAAATGCCAGGTAATCCGATCCGGAAGTCCGGATCTTATTTTTATGTTTGCGTATTCTTTCACGAATAGGCTCAAAGACAAGCCCTGCCTGTTCCTGAAATGATATAAGTGTATTCTCAGCAATGATAAGGGATAAATTTTCAACTGAAAGGGTGTCCTCAACATCATTGTATTGCAGCATTTTTATAGTCACAAAAATACCATATTCGTATTCCTGCAACTTTGGACGAACGGAAGGATTCATAACATCCGAAAGAATATTATTTTCTATTTTATATACCCGTGCCAGATTTTCCATCAGCTGAGCATTATCGAGTCCATCGATATTCAACCAGGTTAGTTTTTTTGACTTTTTCAGTACCTGAAGATCGTCGGAAATGCTTAATTCAAGCTCCGTCACTTCATCCAGGTTGAAATCCATGGCTCGCAATACAATCTTATCGGTCTTCTTCTGGCCCCTGAACACTAAAGCATAGGGTGACAGACCAATATCTTCTTTCTTCTTTTTTATATATCTCGACATTTTGAAATTCTTTTTCTTCATGAAAGACAAAGGTAGCAGTTTTTTTGTTTGGGTGTTAAGAAATTGCACGTTGAATTTTATAAATTTTACAGAGTGTATCAGTGTCGTTTAGTTAATGTATCTCATTTATGACAAAACAAAATCTTCGATCTGATACTTTGCGACTTAGGGTCTCACGGCATTCGGGCTGTTCCATTAGTGGCAAGATAAGAATAGCCACGAAGGCACAAATATACTCTGTTCCACGAAGTATCAATTTGTATGTATGGAATCTGAATCTGAACTAAATGACATTGCATCGTGTATTATAAGTAAGATGAACAATTGAATCACGCATTTTCAATTCATAGATAGCACGCGGATTTACACAGTCACGGATAATTATCGGGATGACGGATTCAAAAAACGGATTTTAGTTAGACATTTTTTGGATTATCTAATTTTCTTTTTATATTTGTATAACGAATGCATCTCAAAAACTGAATGGTTTTGGATTGGTTTTGGATTGGTTTTGGATCCGAGGCTATTCCGATATATCAGTCACTTAACATCCTTTTATTCGCCATATATATGCCATATACCTATAAAGGTATATGGCATATATGTTGGTAACAAATGAAAGAATTATAGATACCAAAACCAATCCAAAACCAATGGGAAACCATTTAAAGAATGATATCTAAATGGGATATAATGATATACTCGTGCGAATCAGATTAAAAAAGCAGTAGAAGTCTGAATATAAAAAATAAATTGTATCCTGTTAGATTGTATTTTTTATCAGCACCCCGGTTGAGATTCAAAATAAAAAAAACAGATGACAGATGAATCCCAGCCCACCACCACAGGGAAATATCTGCAAAGGAACATTATTCAATGAATAGATATCCCGGAAGGGAAAAAACACCTTAACCTCTTAAGATTTTTTTCGTTGGGATAAAATATGAATAGATAAACCGGTAGTACAGATAATATTTCAACGAAGTGAATGAACTCAAAAATATATTCTGTCGTTAACTTGTTGTGAAAATTGAATTGTTTTACGACGGTTTCAAACAGCTCCCGGGCTCATCTTTTTAGTCACATTGACTGCAGTCGGTTTTTATGTTGAACTATATTCTTAATGGCATAGATATAAAATCGAACAGCCGAAATAAACAGCGGAGTTCCCATTGAAATATAGAAAAGGGATAACCAGGTTATTGGTATAATTCCCGATAGCCGCAGGGTAATTCCAGCAGTCATCATCACTGACATCATGATATAGCTTCTCCAGTTAAAAAACGAGAAGAAACAAGGCCGTTCAATTTGAAGCTGTAAAATACGGTTAATGTGCTTTAACGAAATAGCCGAGAACATGAATCTGTAAAACACAATACCGGCAATCAGGCACCCCGTTTCTTCGAATTCAATTTGTACTGAATTGAATTTCAGGATGGAGAAACCTCTGTAGAGCAACATCCCCCCGGCAAATGTCCATACCAGTGCTGCCACCAACAACAAATATTTTTTGGGGATGCCCGGCTTATAAGTTTGAAAAAATGAATGTTCGAATCCCATACCTTGAAATTTTAAGCGTAAAAGTACATTTTTTTTTGAAAAGAGCTACTCTTTTATCAAATAACACGTTAGAGATATAACAAAGCTGTGAATTTAATTGGCACATTCCGGGTTGTTTTGTGCAGTTCGTATTTTTTTGCTACTTTTGCACAAAAATATATCTATGACGTTTGATATTGTAATAATTGGATACATTGCCGGATTTTGTACTGCTGTTGCCCAGTTTCCACAGGCACTAAAAGTTATCAAAACAGGTAATACCCAAAGCATTTCAATAGGAATGTATTTAATAATGACCATGGGTATTTTCTTTTGGTTTTTATACGGGGTTCTGATTCCAAACATACCAATGATTCTGGCAAACGGAGTCTGTCTGATTCCGTCCCTTTATATCCTTTTCATTACGGTACGTAATACATTTAAAACAAAAAACCAAACGTTATGAAGCGCATTCAGATTATTAACGGACCAAACCTGAATATGTTGGGGAAACGCGAACCAACTGTTTATGGAAAACAAACTTTTGAAACTTATTTTAGTGAATTAAAAACGTTGTTTCCGGATGTGGAACTGGAGTATTTCCAGTCGAATAGCGAAGGAATCCTGATTGACAAACTTCAGGAAACCGGATTTACCGGTGATGGCATTATTCTAAACGGGGGAGCATACACGCATACCTCTATTGCAATAGCTGATGCCATTCGTTCAATAACCGTTCCCGTGGTGGAAGTCCATATTTCGAATGTATTTCAGCGTGAAGACTACCGTCATCATTCTTTTCTTTCCGAAGTATGTAAAGGCTGCATTGTCGGCTTTGGAATGGACTCTTATCGTTTAGCAATTGAAGCCATTATTCGTTTCAGCTAAACATTTCTTATTACTCATACGTTTTCATACCTACCCACCTCTGTTTCTTTTAAATGGAGTGTTTTATAAATAAATAATTTTTTTATGTTTAAATCGACCAAAATAGTAGCAACAATTAGTGATAAACGTTGTGATGTAGAATTTCTCCAGGCCATGTTTGATGAAGGAATGAATGTTGTTAGAATGAATTCGGCGCACTTGCAGGCTGAAGGTTTTACCAAAATCATTACCAACGTTCGTGCAGTAAGTAATCAAATTGCGATCCTGATGGACACCAAAGGTCCTGAAGTTCGTACCACTGTTGCTGAAAATGATGAAATTGAACTTTTTACAGGCGATGTTGTAAAAGTGGTTGGTAATCCCGATCAGATTTCGACCAGGGACTGTATTTCCGTGAATTACCCTTTCTTTGTACGCGATTTAAAAGTGGACGATGATATTCTGTTTGATGATGGTGAAATAGATTTGAAAGTGGAGTCGAAAGATGAAACTGCCTTGTATTGCAAAGTACTGAATGATGGAGTTCTTGGAAGCCGTAAGAGCGTAAATGTTCCCGGAGTGAGAATCAACCTGCCTTCGTTAACCGAAAAAGACAGAACAAATATCCTTTTTGCCATTGACAACGACCTGGACTTTATTGCCCATTCATTTGTACGAAACAAACACGACCTGCTGGACATTCAAAATATCCTGGATGCACACAATAGCCCGATTAAAATCATTTCTAAAATAGAAAATCAGGAAGGCGTTGATAATATCGATGAAATTCTGCAATATACGTATGGCGTTATGATTGCCCGTGGTGACCTGGGTATCGAAGTGGCACAGGAAAAGATCCCCGGCATACAACGCCGTTTGATCCGTAAATGTGTTGTGGCTCGCAAACCGGTAATTGTTGCTACCCAAATGTTGCACACCATGATCAAGAATCCACGCCCGACCCGTGCTGAAATAACCGATATTGCAAATGCAATTTATTACCGCACCGATGCTTTGATGTTAAGCGGGGAAACTGCTTACGGAAAATATCCTGTCGAAGCGGTTCGTACTATGGCAAAAGTAGCTGAAGAAGCTGAAAAAACGAAACTGTCTGAAAATGACATTCAAATTCCGTTGAGCACGAACGATATTACTTCCTTTCTGGCCAATGCAGCCAACGAAGCCAGTACTAAGATCGGGACTAAAGCCATTATTACAGATACCTACAGCGGCAAGACAGCCAGGCATTTATCAGCCTATCGTGGAACAAACCCGATATTGGCCATTTGCTACCACGAACGTTCAACACGCGAATTAGCTCTATCCTATGGTGTTTTTCCAATGTTCCAAAAGGAAAAAGGAAATACCCAACAGTATCTTCTTGCAGGATTGCATGAATTTATCAAAAAAGGAATGCTTCAACCGGATGATTACATCAGTTACCTCAGCGGTAGTTTTGGTGAAGGATTCGGAACTACTTTTCTTGAAGTAAACCGCGTTGATAAGATTTTTGCTTCACGTGAGAATTATATTCTTCCAAACTTCTAAGCTCAGCTTTACCTGTTTGCATCACAACATCAGTTTAGGTTATTTAACGGTTAGTTTTAACAATAGATTAAACTCTCTACCCGTTCAATAGTCTAAACTTTTTTGTTTGCCCCATAATTACGCATTCTTTTGATTTCCGGCAGGCAATATCTTCATTCAGATTCTTTTAATTTTATAGAGGTATTAAATTAATTTTATTAAATCATTTTACTCATTGTTTAGTTTTATCGTATGAAAAAAATCTTGTCGTTATTGCTGTTGTTTTTTCTGACTATTCCCCTCTGGGCTGCTGTAAGTATTAAAGGTTCGGTGGTCGACGCAGCCGATCAGTCGCCTCTCGATTATGTCAATATCACATTATTCAAACAAGGATCAAAGAAACCCATCACACTGGTTTCGACGGATGCAAATGGTACATTTAGTTTCCCCACCATTGAAAACGGACAATACAATGTCCGTTTTAGTTATGTAGGATTTACCACCATTAATCAGGTGGTGCAGGTAAATAGCTCACCCCTGAACCTCGGCGTCATTCAAATGGAAGCCGACAGTAAAAAATTAGGTGATGTGGAAGTTATCGGTCAGGGCTCACAAATGCACTTCGACATCGATAAAAAAGTATTTAGTGTCGATCAGAACATCGCTGCTTCAGGTGGTTCGGCTTCGGATGTATTAAAGAACATACCTTCGGTGACGGTGGATAACCAGGGAAATGTTTCCCTACGAAAGGATGGCAATGTTGAAGTCTGGATTAATGGTAAAGCATCGGGACTTACTGTCGACAATCGCGCCCAGGTACTGCAGCAAATGCCCGCTGAGAGCATTGAATCCATCGAGGTGATGACCAATCCTTCGGCAAAATTTAATCCCGAAGGATCGGCAGGGATTATCAATATCGTGATGAAAGAAAAGCATAAGGCCGGATATTTCGGGAGCGTATCTGCCGGATTGATGTTTCCGGACAGTGGAAAGCCGGGACAAAATTTAGGTGCCAGTATCAATTACAGCAGCAGTAAAGTGGATGCCTACGTCAATTTAGGATACCGCGCCATGTCCTTCCAGGGAGGTGGGAATACCAACCGGACTAATTATGCCGCCAGTGACAGCATGCTGTCAAATAAAAACTCTACGCTGTTAAATCAGAAAAGCAACCAGACAACTGCTTTTAGCGGTCTTTTTGTACGTGCAGGGATTGATTATCATTTAAACAAGAAGAACACACTGAGCCTGTCGGGATTTGGAATGGCCGGCACAGGGGATCAATCGAGCAGCATTACGAATGTTACCACAAATCTGGTTGACAGAACTCAAACCGGCTTTATACAGAACAATACCGGTGACGGTACACGTCCAAGTTTAAACATGAATATGGATTACCGACATGACTTTGATAAAAAGGGGTCTAACTTAATGGCCACTTTATCCTATTCTGCTCATAACAGGGATGGAAATAACACCTATGTACAAACCGATACCATTATCAAATCGAACTTAACACAGAGCACGGCGGATAATAATACAGAAGTCGAATTCAAAGTTGATTACACGAACAAGCTAAGTGAAACCAGTAAACTGGAAGCCGGATGGCAGAGTACATTCGATAACAGGCTGAGCACGTCCACAGGACTGGATAATGTCTCACAGTTGACATTACCTGCCTATTTCGACAGCTTTAATTATAAAGAACAGATTAATTCGGGCTATCTGACTTACGGAAACAGGTTCAAAAACCTGACCTTTCAACTTGGTTTGAGAGCCGAATACTATACCAAGCAATTTACGGATACTACACTGACAGCAGATGGGACAACCAAGTCGGTACAACCGTTCGATGCTAAACCGATATTCCATGTCTTCCCAAGCTTCTATCTGGCCTATACCCTGCCGAACAAGGATGAATTGCAATTCAACTACAGCAACCGTGTAAACCGTCCGCGTGGAAGGCAAATTAACCCATACAGGAACTATTCGGACCCGATAAACATATCCTATGGTAATCCTTATTTATTACCACAGTATTCTTCGTCGATCGAATTGAATTACATCAAGAGCTGGGAAGCTCAAACCCTGTCGGCTTCGTTATACTACCACAACACGGATAACGTGATTGAAGGAGTGCGGTATCTGAACAATAACATCATGGAAAACACGTATCTAAACATTGCAAAATCGCAGAATACCGGTCTTGAAATGATTTCTAAGAACCGTATATTTAAAATTCTAAGTCTTACTTCGACATTGAATGTGTATTACAGCAAATTAGATTCGGCCACCTACAACAACAATGTCACCACGACGACGATCCCCGGTCAGAGCAGTATCTCCTGGAGTGGCAATATCATGGCTAATTTCATGTTGAGCAAGAACTTCTCCGGACAAATAACCGGGGAATATGAATCGCCTGAATTAATTGCACAAGGTAAGGAAAACTCTAAATACTCGATTGATCTGGGTGTCCGCCAGACATTTATGGACCGGAAATTGAGTGTCAGTCTGAATGTCAGGGATCTTCTGAATTCCGACCGCAACAATCAAACCACTTCAGGAAGCGGATTCTCGCAAACCTCTTCCTCGTATTTTCACGGTCGTATGGTGGGAGTTTCTGTCAGCTATAATTTCGGAAACATGAAACCTAAACCTGCTGATATGAAAAAGAAACAAAGTACTCAGGATATGAATATGGAGGGTGGCGAATAACTTTTCAAATTGTAGTTTTTTTAATGTATTCAAAGCGTCTGTCGGAAATCCCCGACAGACGCTTTTTTTGTGATTCATGATATGGGAAATATTCAACTGTATTGCGAATAAAATAATTAGAGATGATGCCTGAACAGTTTAAGTCCTTCCCCCACGTTAGGAAACGAGGGTGCAGTTGGTCTTTCGTTTCCAAACGTAAATTGTATTTAATTATTTGCATTTCTCCGGTAACTGTCGTGGTAACGTTATAATCAAGGTTGGCAACGATTTTAGGCAAAATAAAATTATTACCGACTACCTACTAACTTCGATGCTTCTATTTCTATACCAATAAAATCCATATAATTGATCTGATTTATTACTTTAAAAGTTGAATTTGGATAGTTTGTTGAAAAAGTCGAGGATAAAGAAGCTTTTTTAGTAGCACTCCATTTAAATTCATAACAATTCAATTGCCCATCCCGCTCCTCAATATAATCAATTTCTTGTTGTTGTGTTGTTCTCCAAAAATAGGGTTTACCATAATTCAATGAATAACTGTTTCGTTTATAACGCTCGCTAATCAAAAAGTTCTCCCACAAAGCTCCTCTGTCATCACGAATAGCCAATGAATTGAAATTTGAAATCAAGGCATTACGAACTCCATTATCATAAAAATAAATTTTTGTGCTCTTTTTTAATTCATTTCTCACATTTCTGCTAAATGAACGTAAATGAAATAAAATATATGATTTTTCCAATAAGCTGATGTATCGTTGAACCGTATCTTTATCGATCCCAAGTAATTTGGACAATTCATTAAAAGATACTTCGTTTCCCACTTGAAGCGCCAAAGCCTGTAGCAGTTTGTCAATGACTTCCGGCTTACGAATGTCCTGAAATTCAAAAATATCTTTATATAAATAACTTGAGACTATATTGGTCAGTATTTCCCTTTCATTTCCCTGATTATTTACAACATCAGGATACATACCATAAATTAAACGGTGTTCCAATAACCGGCTTTCTTCTAACAACCCATTTGCATTTACGAGTTCATGATATGAAAACGGGAACATTTTATATTCAAATTTTCGTCCTGTAAGAGATTCATTAATTGAATTAGAAAGTTCAAGTGCTGATGATCCTGTAACGATAAGTTGTTTTTCAGGTAAATTATCTATTATTAATTTGAGTGTTATTCCAATATCTTTTACCCGTTGCGCTTCATCAACCAATATTAATTCTGCAGTTCCAATCAATGCCTTTAACTGTGTGGAAGTAGGTAAATCCAATTTTTTACGTACATCAGGTTCGTCGCAATTTAGGAACAATATTTTCTGATCACTTTCTTCGTATATCTGATTCAGCAATGTAGTTTTTCCAACTTGTCTTGGACCAACTACAACAATTGCTTTCTTCTGATAAAGTTTATTTTTTATTATCTGTTCTAACTCCCGTATAATGTTCATTCTGTTTTTTTTTTGCAAATATATAATATTTTCCGATTATAATCGCCAATTATTATAATAATTAGAGATTATAATCACGAAATGTTATGTATTCAACATGATGAGTATCCGGGTATTCAATCTTGGTAGTTGCAACACGACTTCCCTGATTTGTTGTTCTAACGGATTTATACCATACCCTGTGCGACTTATAACAGGGTTTAACCATCGTCTTGCTACAAAGTGAATCCTGGAGTAAAGCCTGCTAGTGGCACGTCAGTCAAAAATGAACATAATGTTTGGTGGCAGAAATTTTAATTTCGTTTCGTCTTTTCTTCAAGTTTTGGTAAATCCTTTTTATATTGCTCAACATTCCATTTTAATTGCCAGTGATTTACATAATAAGCTAAAGGTTCAAGTCCTACTTTTGCTCGTCGAATATCAACATTATCAGGGTCCTCTAAAGGCAATATATAAAATATTTTTGTTTCTTCGTCTCGTCCGATTTGACTACCATAGATTTGTCGTTTCCCTTGTTTTAATGCAAGTCTGTCCTCCAGAAGTGCTAAACTGCTACCTTGTGCCTTGCCGTTTTTTACAGCTTCCCGCATCATTGGCAAATAGTATTCCTGTGTTTTTTGGTCTGAATGTTGAATGACAACAAACAAAGTAGAGTTGCCTTGATCACCGACTATGTCTGAACCCAACCAACCAAATTTGCCAAGTATCACTTTTATTTTTATCAAATTTATGGAATCCTTTTCGTTTATAATTTTCCAGTGGTCTTTCAACTCTTTTGATTCCCAACCATACTTTTTAGCAATTCCGTCAATCTGTTGTCGATACCGTTGGTCATCACCATAAATAGTATCAAGCATTGCCATCAAAGGTCTGTTCAGATTTTCTTCTGCTTTGACTTTATTCTGTTTTATTTTTTCAAGCAAAGGCTCCCATCGTTTGTCGTTGTGTAACGAGCTTAAGTCTGAATCAGTCGTAATATGTGTATAGTCCGTATAGTTTGACACTATTCTGTCAAGTTGAAAGAAAGCACTGTCCTTGTTGGCTGTCAATGCCCAGGAACAAGCAGCATTATATCTGTCGCTTGACGTTCCTTTCCAACCATTTGCTTTAAATGCGTCAGAATATTTGGTTGCCGAATTTTTATAGTCTTTTGCACTATAAAGTGAGTCGGCAATGTTTACAAGGTCAAAATAATCTTTTGGGATATTTTGTCCGGAAATCAGGTTTATCGATACGATGAATGCAAGAATTAATGTGGTTTGTTTCATGCTTGTTGATGTTCCGTTGTTTATTTTTATAATCACTACTAACTACCTTGTTTATTTTCAGTTATCTGTTATTGGGAGCATTCACAGAATACCAGCACTTAAGTGAATGCGGTGTAAAATCTGTGAAATAAACGTCAGTCATTAATGAACATGATGCGTATTAGCGGTTGGAGCTTTTAGTTTTTCGAGAATTTTGATTTTCTCCAGCTGTCAAGCATTTTTACTCCTTTAAGTTTGTCTACGTACATTATGTTTACTGTAAATTCTCTTTTATCAAAGAGCCTGCTGAACATTAAAACATTTAAGACCATTTTATTTGGATAGGTTACAGCAATATTAAATATTTGAAAAACAAGGTGATCTATTTTTTCTGTTGTATATGTTGTATCTACTTTTGTTCCCGGCATTTGAGCAACGAATGTTTGATAAAGAATATCACCTACATTTTTACAAGACTTTAAATAGTTTCCGTCTGTTGCAGTGTCAAATGGCTGATAATTTGATTCAAAGTAATTCATTTGGTCACTTTTAAATACAAAAATTGTCTTCGCTCGGTTTTCTACTTTCTCATCATATGTTTTTTCAATTGCGTCAGCACCTTTGTTTTGCATTTTATTCCACTGTTCAGTACTAACGTTTTCAAAGTTCTCAGGAATAGTAATCGTCCATTTGAAGTCTTTGTTATAAATTTCTTTTTTCGGTGTTGTTTGTCCGGCACAACCTTGAATCAAAATAGTCAGGCATAAAAGTACATAATTATTATTTTTCATTTTTAGAAAGATTTTTGTGTTGTTATTCATTCAATTAACCTGATTGCTAATGACCAATAGGTAAATAAACAGCAGTTTTGTTATTCGTCAATATCTTCAAATGTAATTTTGTCTCCTTGCTTCTCAATCTCAATTTTCCTCCAATTCGGAGCATACCCGTTTCCCTGAGGTTCAAAAAGTTCTCGTATAAATTGAGTTTTTGTCTCATAATTCTTTATTCTTTTGGGACCATTATAATAGTCTTCCCGGTTATCAAAATACGTCTCGGTCGATTTGTCGATTTTAAAATTCTTCGAATTTCTTATTTCTTTAATGATTTTCACTTTGTCTTTTGCTGAGATACTTAAAACAAAGGTGTGATAATAGTCACCAATTGCTGAACTTGATTCGTTCCCGATTATTTCGAAGTTGTCTAATAAATAAATATTCTGTTCTCCAAGAAGTTTTCTGGCATCGTTTTTTGAAAATAGTTGGTCTTCAAGTACCGTCATAACGGTGATTCCACAAAAAATCAAACCTACAAGTATAGAAAGATACTTTCCAACTTTCGGGTATCCTAATTTCTTCGGAATCCAATAAAGTAAATATGTCAGCCCACATGCAATTGCAATGAGTATTAATCCTATTATCAAAAATATTCCCATATTTTACCCGTGTGATATTTAAATTGTCTTTTTTTAAACTTACCCTATCGACCAAGCCTGTATTCATTTGTCGCTTTACGGAAGTTTACTCTTATTCCCTGCGACAAATTGAATACAGGAGCAACAATTGCTAAATGCACGTTAGCCAATAATGATCCATAATGTGTGTATTAGGTCTTGTTATTTTGTCAGGGCATATTTTAGTCCAATTGTGAAAATTATCCCATTGTGTCTAATCTTATTGTTGGCAAAGTATTCAGAATTTGTAATAGTCGTAAAGCTTTGTTGATAACCAATCGAAGAAAATAGCCAATATCCGGTTTTAAATTTATAACCGCCACCAATTTCAAAAAGTCCTGCCAAATCAAATTTCGTAACTTCATTTGTCATGTCATACACATCAGAGCCAACAGTTTTACCATCTGCTTCAATTGTATAAGAGGCTAATTTTGCGTTGACCAGTAAAGAGGGTATTAATCCAATATTAGCAAAGCTATAAAATGTATTTCCTATATTATAGCCTGTTTTAAAGGGAATTGATACATAGTCATATTTATATTTTGCTTTATCTCCGGTTGGAATTCCTTGGTTATCCAGATTCGTCACATTATCGGTAAA
>Ga0302288_1000364_pt1 | contig 37601 bp, 36 predicted proteins | sample III_Fen_N1_1_FD_194549 | JGI IMG/M metagenome (GOLD analysis project Ga0302288, IMG submission 194549) | Peat permafrost microbial communities from Stordalen Mire near Abisko, Sweden - III_Fen_N1_1 | ecosystem: Environmental > Terrestrial > Soil > Wetlands > Permafrost | place: Sweden: Abisko...
TTCATCGTGCCTAGCACCTCCGCATTTATAACTGCATTATCAATACTTGAAATTATTTCAAATAAACATAAACCTAAAACTGTAATTATTATTGTTCCTATTTCCATATAATTTCATTATATCATTGTTTATTAAAATTTTTAATAAATTGCACTTTATTATGATGTTGTTTTGTGAAATAATATAGATACAATAATATAAGTATGAAAAATGACGAATCAAAACCAAAAACAGTTATGACTTTATGTCTTCTAAGAAAAGATAATGATTTATTGGTGGGTTTAAAGAAATTAAGGTTTGGGGCAGGTAATTATAATGGTTTTGGAGGAAAATTAGAGTTAGGGGAAACATTGGAAGAATGCATAATTAGAGAAGTTAAAGAGGAATCGGGCTTGGATTTACTGGAATTTAATAAAAGAGGAGTAATGTCATTTGAATTAGATGAATGTATAAATGAAGTCCATATATTTGAAGGTATTTCTTGGTCAGGAGAGCCAGTAGAAACAGATGAGATGGCCCCTATATGGCTTAAAATTGATAATTTACCTTACGATAAGATGTGGAATAGTGATAAGATATGGCACCCATATTTTTTTAATAGAGAATTATTTAATGGATGGCTTGTTTTTGATAAAAATCATCAAGTTTTAGATTTTAATATAAGTAAAATTGATTAAAAACTTCAATTTTTTGAAAGTTTAAAGTATAAAAATTTTAACCCAAAAATATCCTTTAATGGTAAGATTTCCCGTCGAATTTTTTTAAAAAATTTGACGCCCCCTCAATATTTTTACATAGTGCTAATTTTATATAAAAACTCTTGTTATAGTTATTAAGGTGGAGGTATAATGTAATCCCGCAGACAACTCGGGACCATTATTAACTAAATTTTATAAAACATGCCTTCAAAAAAGAAAACAGCAACTGTTAAAAAAATAGTTGTAGCAAAAAAAAATAGTTCAGTTAAAAAAAATATAAAGAAGGCCGGCAAGAATGATTTTATTAAGGGCATCCAAAAAAGAGATGGGGAAGTTGTTCCTTTTGATATTGTAAAAATTACAAATGCTATTAATAAAGCAATGCTTGCAGGAGGTGAAGGTTCTGTTGAAGAAGCAGAAATCGTAGCAAATAAAGTTTTATCTGAAATTAGTGATATTGCCAAGCAAAATAAGGATTTTGTACCAACAGTTGAAGTAATTCAAGATACAGTTGAGAAGCAATTGATGCTTTCAGACTACGTTAAGTCTTCAAAAAGTTACATTCTTTATAGACAAGAAAGAGCTAGATTACGCGCACATGGAGTTTCTGTTCCTGAACGTGTAAAAAAACTGACAGATGAAAGTAAAAAATATTTCAGAAATCCACTTTCCGAATTTGTTTATTACCGATCTTATGCAAAATGGATTGAAGAAGAAGGTAGACGCGAAACCTGGATTGAAACAATCGATCGCTATATAAGTTTCATGAAAGGTAAAATGGGGGATATGCTTAAAGATTCTGAATATAATGAAATTAGAGAAGCCATTCTTAATCAAGAAGCAATGCCATCAATGAGACTATTACAGTTTGCTGGACCAGCTGCAGAGAGAACAAATGTATGTGCTTATAACTGTTCTTTCGTTGCCCCATCAAAATTCCAAGATTTTGGAGATATTATTTATATTTCAATGTGTGGAACAGGTGTTGGTTTTTCTGTTGAAAGTAAAAACATACAAGCACTTCCTCAAATTAAAATTCAATCCAATAAAAAATTACTAACTTATGTTGTTCCTGATTCCAAAGAAGGTTGGGCAGATGCGTTTGTCCATGGTATGAAGACATGGTTTGAAGGAGATGATGTAGATTTTGATTTTTCATTACTTCGTCCAGCTGGTGCACGCCTAAAAATCATGGGTGGTAAAAGTTCAGGACCTCAACCTTTAATAGATTTGATTGGTTTTACCAGAGAACGTATTTTACGTCGCCAAGGACGCCATCTTAGAAATATAGATGCTCACGATATTATATGTAAAATCGGTGAGTGTGTTGTTTCAGGAGGAGTTCGTCGTAGTGCCCTTATTTCACTGTCTGATTTAGATGATCAAGATATGCGTGATGCTAAAAATGGTCAGTTTTGGGTAAATGAAGGACAAAGAATGTTATCTAATAATTCCGCTGTTTATAATACAAAACCAACTGAAACAGAGTTCTTAAAAGAATGGATTGCCCTTATGGAATCAGGATCAGGTGAAAGAGGAATTTTTAACAGAGGCTCATTATCTTCTACTCTTCCTAAGCGTCGTGTTGAGATTTCAAAAGATTATATTGGAGAAATGGGTACAAACCCTTGTGGAGAGATTATTCTACGTTCAAGACAATTTTGTAATCTTTCAGAGGTTGTAGCAAGAGCTGAAGATACAGAAGAAACTCTTATGAGAAAAATTCGTATTGCTACTATATTAGGAACATATCAATCTACACTTACAAAATTTGGATATCTTGGAAAAGATTGGAAAAATAATTGCGAAGAAGAAAGATTACTAGGTGTATCTGTTACAGGGCAATGGGACTCAAAACTTTCACGTAATCCAGAAATGCTCGCTAAGCTTCGACTTGAAGCAATTCGTGTAAATAAAATATATGCTAAGAGATTTGGTATTAGTGAGTCTACTTGTATTACAGCTGTAAAGCCATCAGGAACAGTTTCTCAAACAGTAGATTGTGCTTCTGGTATGCATCCTCGTCACTCACCATTTTATATTCGTCGTATTCGTATTTCTGCTACTGATTCTTTATTTAAAATGATGAAAGATCAAGGAGTTCCATTTAATCCAGAAGTAGGTCAAACTCTTGAAAATGCAAATACTTTTGTCCTTGAATTTCCAATGAAGTCTCCAGAAGATGCTATTTGTAAAGATGATATTTCTGCTATAGAACAACTAGAACATTGGAAAGTTGTAAAAGTAAATTATACTGAACACAATCCATCTGTAACTATTTCTGTTGGAGAAAATGAATGGATTCAAGTAGCACATTGGTTGTATCAAAATTGGGAAATTGTTGGAGGTCTTTCTTTCTTGCCACGTACTAATCATGTTTACCAACTTGCCCCTTATGAAGCAATAGATGAAAAGAAATATAAAGAATTAATTAAAAAAATGCCTGACTTTGATTTTTCTAAAATAATTACTTATGAAATAAAAGATGAAACTGAAGTTAAAAAAGAACTCGCTTGTGTTTCAGGAGTTTGTGATTTAATATAGGATTATTATAATAAAATTATTATGAAGAAAAATTGGATTAAATATACAATTACATTTATTTCTGTCCTTCTATTTAGATTGATTCCATTTAGAGCTCCAAATGTAGAGCCTATAATGTCTGTTGTTATGCCTCTTGGTAAAACATATGGTGGAATTATGTCTTTCATCTTTGGATCTCTTAGCATTATAATTTATGATTCTATGACTTCAGGTGTTGGTATATGGACACTTGTTACAGCCCTTGTGTATGGTCTTATTGGTTATGGATCTTTTCTTTATTTTAAAAATCGTTCTGGATGGAAAAGTTATGCCTCATATGCAGTAATAGCAACAATCGCTTATGACATATTAACAGGGCTTACAATTGGCCCATTATTTTTCCATCAGTCTTTTATCGTTTCTTTGATTGGTCAAATTCCATTTACAGCTCTCCATTTGCTAGGTAATGTGTCTTTTGCTATAGTACTTTCACCTGCGATTGAAAGATGGTTAGTAAAAGAAGAATCGAAAGTTGTTAATGTTCAAAAGGTTTCGCTTGTAAGTTAGTTGTATTTTAAAATTTAAACCAATGTATTTGGAAGTGAGGTTTAATTCCTCCACTGTGCCGCAACGGTAAAGTCTCTACTAAATGGAGAGACAAGTCCGATCTTAATACATATGGTGTTTCCCGAGCAGGAGAATATCTCTTAGTATTGATACTATTTAGATAAAAAGCTTCTGCTCACGCAGGAGTTTTTTATTATTAAATTTAAATCGATTAAAGAGATATGAAAATAAAAAAACAACGAATATTTATAGGAATTACTATAGTAATAATTTTAATAATTGGATTTTTATATTTAAATAATAAAAAAGAATTATCTGTTATTGTTCCAATAGATCAAAATTACAATCAAGATAAAATAAAATACAAAATCGAAATACCAACCAAAGAAATACTAAAGAAAGAAAATCTACCGATAGTAATAGATACAAATAATATAAAAGTCTCACTCATTGTTTCAGATAAAAAATATGAAACAAAAATAAAAGAAGGCTCAACTGTTTTTGAAGCAATGAAAAAAATAGAGGAAGAAAGTACTAGTGATAATTTATTTAGCTTTAAATATACAGAACATTCTGGTTTAGGAAGTTTCATAACTGAGATAAATGAAATAAAAGGTACACCAGGAAAATATTGGATTTATTATGTAAATAATGAAAAAGCATCAGTTGGTGTTTCAAAATATATTATGAAAGAAGGGGATATTATTAACTGGAAACAAGAAGGAATCTAATATTATGAAAAAAAATATTTTAAATAAGTTTATTATTTTATTTAGTTTAAGTTTTATTTTAATAGGATACAATTTTGTTTTTGCTACAGATTCAATTCCAGATATAATTCCTCCAGTTATTACTTTAAATGGAGATGCAAATGTTTCTATTAATGTAGGGGATATATATAATGATTTAGGAGCAAAAGCAAACGATGATATAGATGGAGATATTACGATATCAATTGTTTTAATAAATAATGTAAATATATCAAAGGCAGGATTATACACTGTTGTTTATGATGTAAAAGATATAGCTGGAAATAGTGCTATCTCTGTTGTTAGAAACGTAGAAGTAAAAGAAGTAATTCCTCCTACACCTAAAGAGAATTTTATAATACGTGATGGAGATAATTTAATATGGCAAGGCCAAGTAGATTTACCTTTAACAGGACAGGTTGCAATTACTGGTCATAATGTTGATTCAAGAAGTGTTCTTGGAATTTTATATAACATTGATCAAACTAATGACAGTTTTTCAATTTCTGATCTACCTTATTCAGATGCTTATGGATCTTTTTATTTAAAATGTTTGACACCAAAGGATAAAACACCTCTATGTGAAAATTGGCAATATGCAGTTGGACAAACAACTCCTTGGACTGGGATTGATAAAACAATGCTTACAGGAGGGGAGACTGTGGGTATTTATTTTGGAACTTCACATCATGTTGTTTTAGATAAAAATAATATATATGCTGGTGATACAATTTCTGCAACTTCCGAAAAATATAATTATGAAAGTAATACATGGAATCCTCTTTCTGGAGTTTCTATTGGTCTAACATTACCTAATCCAAATGATGAGTGGAATCCAACCATCGTTGGTACATATCCAGTTGATGTGAATGGTAATACTAAAATAACTATCAATAATATAAATAAATATAATCTAGGTATTGTTGAAGATTATTATTTTCCGTCATATTTTATTGTTGTTTCTCAAGTTCCAGTAGGAAGTGGTGGAAGTTCAGGTGACATATCAAAAACTTTTTCTATATCTGGAGCAATTTCATATTTATCATCAAAACAAAAAAGTGATGGGTCATTTGGAGATTTTCTTTATACTGATTGGGTAGCTATTGGTGTTTCAACATCGTCTTTGGGTCAAGATATCAAAACAAAAATTTTAGATTATTTTAAAAATAATCCACTTAATTCATCAATCGTAACAGACAATGAGCGTCATGCTATGGCACTTATGGCACTTGGTATAAATCCATATTCTGGAACAAGTGTTGATTATATTTCAAAAATAACTAATAACTTTGATGGAGTTCAATTTGGAGATACTTCTTTAGATAATGATGATATTTTTGCTCTTATTGTTTTATCTAAGGCAGGATATAGTTCAAGTGATGATAAAATTATAAAGGATGTAAATTATTTAATTTCCAAACAATCATCTGATGGTTCATGGGGAAGTATTGATTTAACAGCTGCTGCTGTTCAAGCATTAAATAATTTTAGAGATATAAATGGAGTATCTGATTCAATTTCAAAAGCACTAAAATTTTTAACAAGATCTCAACAAAATGATGGGGGTTTTGGAAACTCATTTTCAACTAGCTGGGCGATTCAAGGTTTATTTTCAGAAAGTGCTCTCTATAGTGCAGAAATAAAAAAAGCAGATGATTATTTAATTTCTAAACAACAGACAGATGGTGGATTAGAAAATTTAACAGATGATATAGATAATCGTATTTGGGCTACCGCTTATTCTATTCCAGCTATTTTGTCTAAACCATGGAGTAGCGTTATAAATTCATTTCAAAAAATAATTACAGTTTCAACTCCTTCTAACAATCCTATTACAGAAAAAATAGTAGAAAAACCTATTATTTTAGATTTACCAAAAGTAGAAATAAAAAAGGAGGAAGTAAAACCTATAGAAGAAAAAATAATAAATAAAACTCCAATTAAAAGTAAAATAGTAAAAAATATTAAATTAGAAAAACCTATTATTAAAGCCATTGAAAAAAATGGTGATATTAAAAATTACATTAATCCAAATACTACAGAATCATTACCAGTATTAAAAAGAAGTATTTTTTCAGAGGTTAGTAATACAATTACCCTTAAATTTAAAGCATTTTTAAGTTGGCTTTTAGTTAATCTTAGTTTTTGATACAATATAAATATGAAAACAAAATTCATTATTTTTATAGTTTTGGTTGTTATTATTATTGGTGGTTTTGGTTTGTATCTTAATAGTCAACCAGCAGCTCCTAGTAAATTTGACGGTCTAGCTTTGGCATTAAAATCTTCTGGTGCTAATTTTTATGGTGCATTTTGGTGCCCTCATTGTCAGGAACAAAAAGCAGAATTTGGTTCATCTAAGCAATATCTTCCTTATGTAGAATGTGCAAATCCTGATAATAGTCAAACGCAAGTATGTATAGATAATAAAATAGAAAGTTATCCATCTTGGACATTTAAAAATGGAATAAAAATAACATCAGCAACTGATCCTGTTGTTTGTCCAATACAGAAAGAAGGGGTGAAAGAAGAAGCTGTTTGTGCAAATGCTGCGTCTCAGTTTTATCGTGTTTGGATTTTTCAAGGAAATGGCTTTTCTATAAAAAGTCCTACAGATCCTATAAAGAATGGTAATATTTGGCAATTCCCATCTGGTTCTTATGCAGTTGGTAAAATGGAACTATCAGCATTAGCAGAACAAATACAATTTACTCTTCCTCAATAATATGCCCCCATACTTAGATATCGTAAATAAAATTTTATCACTTGGAACAATAGGTTTACAGATTTTTATAATTTTGTTATCTATTAATTTAATTTTTTTTAGAAAATACAATAATAAATTTCTCCATTTCTTAAAAGATCAAACATTTCGTCTTGGTTTTCTTGTTGCTCTTGGTGCAGTTTTTTTGTCTTTATTTTATTCAGAAATTGTTGGTTTTCCACCATGTGAATTATGTTGGGTTCAAAGAATTTTTTTATATCCTCAGTTAATTTTGTTTGGTATGGAATTATACAAGAGAGATAGATCAATTGTAGACTTTAGTATTGTTTTTGCTATTCTTGGTTCACTTACATCAATCTATCATGTATATATAGAAAATGGTGGAAGCTCAAGTTTAGGTTGTTCTGCTATTAATCCAGCCAATACAAATGTAGTTTCTTGTGCTACTAGATATATTTATGAATTTGGATATGTAACAATGCCAATAATGGCTCTTTCTTTATCTTTATTTATAATTGTTATCTTATTAAATTATAAATACATGTCTAGAATAAAATAGTATTTGAAAATTCATAAAAAATAGTCTTATCAGCTAAAATAGTTGATAAGACTATTTTTTATGAAAGAGGGGGTAAACATGGTATAATGGCGATATGCGTAAACTCATAGTTGCAAATTGGAAAATGAACCCCGGATCTATAAAAGAGGCTGAGGCTATTTTTAATGGCTTATCTATTGAGGCAAAAGAGGCTAAAAATATGGATATTGTTATATGTCCTCCATTTCCTTTTCTTTCTATATCTTCAAAAATAAAGATTAAAAATGTTATAAAAGGTGCTCAAAATATTTTTTACGAGACAATAGGTGCTTATACTGGACAAGTTTCACCTAAAATGATTTCGAGTCTTGGTGCCAAATACGTTATTCTTGGTCATTCTGAAAGTCGACTATTTGGAGATACAAATGAAATTATAAATAAAAAAATATTAGCATCCATTAAATCAAAAATTTCACCAATACTTTGTATAGGTGAAAATATTAGAGATACACACGGTGAATATCTTTCTTTTATTAAAAATCAAATCCATGAATGTTTAATTTCTGTTTCTAAAACTCAAATTAAAAATATTGTCATTGCTTATGAACCGATATGGGCAATAGGTGATAAAGCTTTACGTTACGCAACAGTTGATGAATTTATTGAAATAAGAATTTTTATAAAAAGAACCATTGCTGATATTTATGGAATAAAAGTAGCCAACGAAATTAATATTATTTATGGAGGATCTGTTCATAAGGAAAATGCCAGAACTTTTGTGATAGATGGTGAAGCCGGAGGATTATTAGTTGGTCGCGATAGTTTAATACCTAAAAAATTTGGTGCAATTTTAGCCGCCATAAAATAATATGAAAACAATTAAAGATATAGAGAATTTGTCCGGTAAAAGAGTGATTGTAAGACTCGATTTAAATGTTCCTATGAGTAATGGAAAAATTCTTGATGATTTTCGTATTAAAAAATCTATACCAACCTTAGAATATTTACATAAAAAAGGAGCTATTGTTATTATTATTGCTCATTTAGGCGAAGATGGAAAAGAAAGCTTAGCTCCTGTTGCTTTAAAATTAAAAAAATATATACCATCTCTTAATTTTATTAGTACTCCGATTTTTTCAGATGAAACTGAAAAATTAGTTTATGCTCTAAAAAAAGGAGATATGGTTTTACTTGAAAATATTCGTCGTGAAGTAGGTGAGAAGAAAAATTCTCCTTCATTTGCCCGCGCAATTTCTAGATATGGAGAAATATATGTTAATGATGCTTTTTCTGTTTCTCATCGCCCACATGCCTCAATTATAGGTATTACAAAATATCTTCCAGGTTATGCTGGCTTTCAAATGTCTCAGGAAATAGATAATCTATCTCATGCTTTTTCTCCTAAACATCCATTTTTGTTTATTTTAGGTGGGGCAAAATTTGAGACAAAAATTCCACTAGTTAAAAAGTTTATTAGAGAGGCTGATCAGGTTTTTATTTCTGGAGCTCTTGCTAATGATTTTTTTAAAGCTAAAGGCTATGAAATAGGATTATCTCTTGTTGATAATGGTGATTTTCAAATACCAGCTCTTTTGAAACATAAGAATTTGTTGCTTCCCATTGATGTGAATGTTACAAAGAATTCAAAGCCACATTTTGTTAAATCTGATGAAATTAAACCAGATGAATGTGTTGTTGATATTGGTCCTCAAACTGTAAATTTATTAAAAGGTTTGATTGAAAAAGCACAATTCATTCTTTGGAATGGACCACTCGGAAAATATGAAAGTGGATATGGTACTGCTACAGAAGAAGTATTAAAACTCGTTTCAAAATCAAAAGCACAAAGCATTATAGGTGGAGGAGACACAGTTGCTCTTATTACAAAATTAAAATTAGAAGATAAATTTGGTTTTGTTTCAACTGGTGGTGGTGCAACTCTTGATTTTTTAGCTAAAGGAACTCTTCCTGGAATTAAAGTTCTTAAATAATTAAATTAAAATGCCCTCATATGAGGGCATTTTAATTTTTTAAGATTTAATTTTTTGTAGAATTTCTTCAGCTTCACCTTTTTTGTATGGTGAACCCTTCCAATGTGTAAATCCATCATTTGTTATACGAGGGATGATATGTATATGTGCATGAAAAATAACTTGTCCTGATACTGCATCATTATTCATATTAATATTAATTCCTTCTGCGCCTATAAATTTTTTTAGTTTTATTGCAATCTTTTTTGCAGTTATTATCATGCAACCAAGTATTTCATCTGGAGTTTCGTAAATATTTTCGTAATGTATTTTAGGGATAACTAATGTATGTCCTTTATTTACAGGATTAATATCTAAGAAAGCTAAAACTTTATCATCCTCATATACAATAGGACAAGGAATTTCTTTTTTTATAATTTTACAAAAAATACAATCATTATTATTCATCTTTTAATTATATGATACAATTATCCTTATGCCAAATCACACAGAACTTCTAGATCTTCTTTTAAGAAATCGTGGAATAAAACCAGAAAATTACGAAAGATTTTTGAATCCATCTTATGAAAATCATCTATATGACCCATATCTTTTAAAAGATATGGAAAAATCCGTTGTGCGAATTTTTAAAAGTATAGAAGCTAAAGAAAAAATTGTTATATATTCTGATTACGATTGTGATGGAATTCCTGCTGCTGTAATGATGTATGATTTTTTTAAAAAAATTAATTATGATAATTTTTCCATTTATATACCAGATCGTCATGATGAAGGTTATGGTTTACACAAAGATGCCATAATGGATTTCATTAAAAATGGTGTTAATTTATTAATCACTTTTGATCTTGGAATTACAGCAGTTGAAGAAGTTGTTATTGCTATGAGTGCTGGAATAGATGTCATTATTACAGATCATCATTTGCCAAAAGAAAAAATTCCAAATGCTTATGCAATTATTAATCCAAAACAAAAAGGTTGTTCTTATCCAGATAAAATGCTTTGTGGTGCAGGTGTCGCTTATAAGTTGATTTGTGCTTTGATAAAAAAATATGGAGAGTATTGGAAAATAAATAATGGATGGGAGAAATGGTTGCTTGATATGGCGGGAGTTGCAACTTTGTCTGATCAAGTTCCACTCTTAGATGAAAATCGTGTGATTGCTTATTATGGATTAAAAGTTTTACAAAAAGGACGTCGTCCTGGTCTTGTTGAGTTGTTTCGCAAAGCTGGAGTTGATATAAGAAAGGTAAACGAAGAAGATGTAACATTTACTCTAGCTCCTCGTTTAAACGCTGCAAGTCGCATGTCTGACCCAATGGAGGCATTTCATGTTCTATCTACTGTTGATACTTTAGAGGCTAAAGTTTTAGCAGACAATTTAGCCAAGATAAATGATGAAAGAAAACAAACAGTGGCACATATTATGAAGGAAGTTAAAGTGACATTAACTAAACGTTTGGAATCGTCTGATTATATTGAAAAAGAAATAATAGTTATTGGTAATCCAAAATGGAGAGTAGGTATACTTGGAATAATTGCTGCAAAAATTGTCGAAGAACATAAAAGGCCAGTTTTTGTTTGGGGTTCTGATGGTAATGATGTTATTCGAGGCTCATGTAGATCATATGGTGATATAAATCTTGTTGAAATTATGACATCTATGCCAGAAGGGAGCCTTCTTGGTTTTGGTGGACATGCAGGTGCTGGAGGCTTCTCTGTTTCACATGAAGAGATTCATTTTTTAGAAGAAAGATTACTTCAGGCATTTAAAGATAAACCAAAAGAAGTAGAGACAAAAGAAGATTCTTGGATTGAAGCAAAAATAACAATAGATGATATTGTAACTGAAAATTATAATGTAATAGAAAAACTTGCTCCGTATGGAATAGGTAATCCAAAACCAAATTTTTTATTTGAAAAATTACCAATATTTGAAATTAAAGAGTTCGGAAAAGAAAAAAATCATTTAGAATTAAGTTTTAAAAATAGCCGTGGAAAAATAATAAAAGCAATTGCCTTTTTTAAAACACGAGAAAGTTTTAAAAATTTATTAAATAAAGGTGATCAGATAAATTTAACCGCAACTTTTGAAAAAAGTACATTTGCTGGACGAACCGAGTTAAGATTGAGAATTGTTGATATAGTCTCATTATAAAAAATTATGTTAAAATAAAAATATTATGCATGGTAAATTAATTGAAATTTATACTGACGGAAGTTCACTTGGAAACCCAGGTCCTGGAGGATGGGGAACTGTTATTGTTATTAATGAAAAGATAGAACATGAATTAGGCGGATATCATAAAGATACAACAAATAATCGCATGGAGATGCAGGCAGTTATTCAAGCACTAAAATATATAATTTCAAAAGAAAATCCAGCAGAAAAAATGGAAGTTATAATTCATGCTGATTCTGCTTATGTTTTAGGTGGTGTTACTACTTGGGTTTCTAATTGGGAAAAAAATGGATGGGTAACTTCAAACAAAAAACCTGTTATGAATAAGGAATTATGGCAAGAATTAATTTCATTGGTAAGAGTTTTTAATGGTAATCTTTCTTGGAAAAAAGTAAAAGGTCATTCAGGTCATATTTATAATGATCGTGCAGACGAAATAGCAACTGAAAAAGCAAGATTACAAAAATAGAATATTTTAAAATCAATAGTAAAATTAATTTTAAATATGTCGAAAAAAGAAATTGTAATAATTTTTATTTTAATATTAATCGCATTTGTGCGGTTTTTATTTTTTATACCAAAAGTTCCTACATATAGTGAAGCAGTAGGGAAGAACGTAGAAGTTGAAGGGATTATTTCAGATGCACCAGATATTCGTTTGAGTAATCAACATTTAATTTTTACACCAAATGGTCAAGAAACCGATATGTTGTTAATTGCTTCTAAAGATATAGAAATTTCTTATGGTGATAAAATTAAAATCAAAGGAATTTTAGAAGAGCCAGAGAATTTTATTACAACATCTGGTAAAGAATTTAATTATAAAGGATATTTAGCTAATCAAAATATATATTTTATTATTAAAAATGGTGATATTAATATCATCTCACATAATAATGGAAATTTTATTAAATCTTTTTTATTTAAAATTCGCAATGCTTTTATTAAAAATATTGGACAGGTTATATTACCGCCAGAAAGTGATTTAGCAGGTGGTCTTATATTGGGTGTACGTGGAGGTTTTGATTCTGATACTCGCGATGAATTTATTTCAACAGGAACTATTCATATTATTGCTTTATCTGGATACAATGTAACTATTGTTGCTGAGTGGATAATGAAAATATTTAAAATATTTTTTTCACAATTTATATCTATTTTATTGGGTATAATTGTAATTATTTTATTTATTATAATGGCTGGTGCTTCTTCTACTTCAATAAGAGCTGGAATTATGGCAGTAATAGCACTCTTTGCTCGTATGACTGGTAGAAATTATGACGCAGGTCGTGCATTATTTATCGCCGCTTTAGTTATGATTGCTTATAACCCAAGAGTTATTATTGATATTTCTTTTCAACTTTCATTTTTAGCTACCTTTGGAGTTTTATTTATAACACCAAAGGTTATAAATTGGATTAGATTTATTCCAATAAAATTTGGATTACGTGAACTTGTATCTACAACAATTGCTGCAACTTTGTCTGTTTTACCAATTTTATTATATTCAACTGGTATTTTATCTTTAGTTTCATTACCAGCTAATATATTAATTTTATCTTTTATACCCATAACAATGTTTTTTAGTTTTATGGTTGGAATATTAGGATTTGTTAGCCCTATTTTATCATTGCCTTTTGGTTTTATTTCACACCTACTTCTTTCTTACATATTATTTACTATTCATTTTTTCGCCTCACTACCATTTGCTAGTGTAATTATCCCATCATTTTCAATTATCTTTATTTTTATAATTTATGGATTTTTACTTTGGTGGGTGTTTAGAAAATCTAATTAATGATTATCAATTACAAATTAAAAAATACATACCAAATTGATATAGTCAATTTAGTCTGGATTTTAACTATTTATTATTAATTTTCGTAATTACTCTCAACAACCCCCCAATTTAAATTACTGAAAAATGCTTCAATATATTTCTTTTTTTCTGCTGGAATATAATCTAAATAATATGCATGTTCCCACATATCAAGACATAAGATAGGGGACAGACCAACTAAGTGACCAATGTGTTGTTCATCTACCCAAGATATAATTAATTTACTACTTAATTTGTCAAAATAAAGCATCGCCCAACCAACTCCTCTTGTTGTCGCTACAAATTTAAAATGTTCTAAAAATTTTTCATATGACCCCCATTCTTCTACTATTTTTTTATATAATTCTCCATCTTTATTAATTTCTTTTTTTCCTCCTGATAATGATGAAAAATAATATTCGTGATTACGCATACCACCAAATTCAAAACCCAAACGACGCTGTAATTCTGCTAGAACATAAGCATTTTTTTCAGGGTCATTTTTTAATTCATTTAATTTATTAAATATTAAATTTGTATTTGTTACATATCCTTTATATAATTTTAAATGTTCTTCAATATTTTTAGAACTTATTCCTACTAAACTTCCTAGTTCAAATGTTTTTGGTATAAATGTTTCCATAATTATTTAACTAATGTTTTAATATTAATACTTATATTGTATCATGGAACGCCATAAGAAATACCTACCACATTTATTAATAATTTTTCTATTTTTAATAGCCTCAGGTCTCTGGTATAACCTTTATGCAGCAAGTTCAAATAGTAATTATTTAAAGGTTGTCTTTTTAGATGTTGGACAAGGAGATTCTATATATATTGAAACTCCAGACGGTCACCAAATGCTTATAGACGGAGGTCCTGATGCTAGAGTTTTGTCTCAATTATCTCAAGTAATGCCATTTGGAGATAGATCTATTGATGTAGTAGTTGCTACACACCCAGATGCTGATCATATAGGAGGTTTACCTCAAATTTTAGATACTTATGAAGTTTCAACTTTTATAGAAAATGGAGTAACTTCAAATACTAAAGTCTATCAGAGTTTAGAACAGAAAATTTTAAAAAATAAAATAAAAAAAATTATTGCCTTGCGCGGCAATTCTATTTTATTGGATAAAGAAAAAAATATTCATTTTGATATTTTATTTCCAGATCGCGATGTAAGTAATTTTGATTCTAATGATGCTTCTGTTGTCGGTAAGCTTGTTTATGGAAATGAATCTTTTATGCTAACAGGGGACGCAACTGTATATACAGAAAATTTAATTAAATGGAATGAAAGTGATGCAATTTTAAAAAGCCAAGTATTAAAACTTGGACATCATGGTTCTCATACCTCATCTAGTTTACCTTGGCTTGAATCTGTAAATCCTGAGATTTCAATTATTTCAGCAGGTAAGGATAATCGTTATGGGCATCCACATAAAGATATTTTAGAAAGATTAAAAGATTTAAAAATTCCATATCTAGCTACCTACGAAAAAGGAAATATAATTTTTAAGACAGATGGAGAGAATCTTATATATTAATGGATTTTTCAAAAGTTTATAAATGGTCCTATGAGCAATGGTCTGGTTCCTCGTCATCCCTCGTCCGAGGACCTTGCGAAGAGGAGATATTTATAAACTTTTAAATTCATAATAAAATTAAAAACACCCGACAACTGTTGCTACAGGTGTCAGGTGTTTTTAATTTTTTATTTAATGATTCCAGCTTTTTTTAAGACTGCATAAGCGCCGTGCTTATTGATAGTTTTGATAGCTTTTGTTGAGATTGTAAGAGGGAAGTACTTTTTAAGCTCAGGTACATATACACGTTTTTTCTGTAGGTTAGGATATTTGCGAACCATTCCTGTTGGGTTGAATTTGGTAGCACGAACAACGTTGGAGTATCCTCCTCCCATTATTGAACCCTTTTTAGTTATATCGCAGACTTTTGCCATATGTGATTCTCATGCTATCATAAAGAATATATTTAATCAAGTTTTAATATGATAGATGGAATATTTTACGTAATAGTCTTAATCATGTCTGTAGTCGTTCATGAATTCTCTCATGGTTACACGGCGTATCTTCTTGGCGACAACACAGCAAGATTAAGTGGGCGTCTTACTTTAAATCCCATTAAACATCTTGATTTATTTGGATCTATTATCTTACCGTTACTTCTTGTTTTATCAAATGCTGGTTTTGTTATTGGTTGGGCAAAACCCGTTCCTTATAATCCTAATAATTTAAAGAGTGGGAGAAAAGGAACATTATTAGTTGCAGCAGCAGGTATTATTTCAAATCTTATAATTGCCATTTCTTTTGGTCTTCTTATTAGATTTGCCCCTCCATTATTAGGAATTCCTTTATATAATCCTAATCCTCTTTTAATACATCCTTTTTATAAAATTACTTCTATTATTGTAATAATGAATTTGGTTCTTGCATTATTTAACCTTATTCCAATTCCACCTCTTGATGGATCAAAGATATTATTTTCATTTATTCCTCCACAGTATCGACATATTGAAAATTTCTTAGAAAAATGGGGAATGTTCATACTTCTTTTCTTTATTATTTTTTTATGGAGTAGTGTAGCTCCTATTATATATATTGCCTTTTCTTTACTTACCGGTATAAGTTATTAAAAGAGCGCAATAGGGGTTGCTTTTTTATGGACGTTATAGTAAAGTACGTTAACTAGTCACTTAAAGACTATTTTTGTTTTTCAATTATGCCTACAATAAATCAATTGGTTCGAAAGAGCCGTAAAATAATAAAGAAAAAATCTAAGGCCGTAGCTCTTGCTCGCGGTTTTAATTCGATTAAAAATAAGCCAGTTTATTACCCAGCCCCATTTAAGCGTGGTGTTTGTACTAAAGTTTCTACTACTACTCCAAAGAAGCCTAACTCTGCTCTCCGAAAGATTGCTCGTGTAAGACTTACAAATGGTATGGAAGTAACTGCTTATATTCCAGGAGAAGGACACAATCTACAAGAACACTCAGTTGTTATGATCCGTGGTGGACGTGTTAAAGACTTAATCGGAGTAAGATATCACATCGTTCGTGGACGTCTCGATGCTACTGGTGTAGACAAGAGAAGACAATCAAGAAGTCTATATGGTGCAAAAACACCTAAAGCGGCAGTAAAGAAATAATTACTAAAATCACGAATTAACTATGCGAAGAAAAATAACAAATCGAAATATAGTAAACCCTGACATAATGTATAACTCTCAGAAACTTTCTAAGTTTATAAATAACATTATGCTTCATGGTAAAAAGGAAACTGCCAGAAAATCTGTCTACAAGGCTTTTGATATAATCAAAGAAAAAACAGGTAATCCAAATCCATTAGAAGTCTTTGATACAGCTATTAAAAATGCAAGTCCATTAGTAGAGGTTCGTTCACGTCGTATCGGTGGTGCTAACTATCAGGTTCCTCGTGAAGTTAGACCAGAAAGACGTACAGCTTTAGCTATGAGATGGATTATATTAGCAGCTCGTTCTAAAAAAGGAGCTCCTATACATGAAAAGCTTGCTGAAGAATTAATTCTTGCTTCTAAAAATGAAGGTATCGCAGTTAAGAAACGTGATGACACTCATAAAATGGCAGAGAGTAACAAAGCATTTGCCCACTTTGCTTGGTAGAAAAAAATCCCCACTCGGGGATTTTTTTATACCAGTGCAAAGTGGAGTCCTAAAGGACTGCGATTTTAACAAATTGATTACAATTTAAAAAATCGGGAGCATCCATTTATTAATATTTTATAAATTTAATAATTTTTAAAATACCACATAAACATGTCCCGCATTTTGCTTGGTCCCCACTCGGGGATTTTTTCTACCTTATTAAATAAGGAATATTACAAATAGGGAATTTTTATTCATTGACATAATGGGTAATATTATGGTATAATTTCAGTAAATAAATTTGAAAATTTAATTAAAAATTAATAAAAATGAAAACAACTACTAATGATGAGGCCACTGACCATCAGATGGTTAGCCTCTGGAGTTCAATTATTATGGATATTAAATTTGATTTAAGTTCCATAATAAATTTTTTCAATAATTTTTTTCTAAACAAAGAAGCCAAAAGGGAAAAATTCATGTTAGAAAATCTCCAATTGTTGCCAGGTATAATTGTTGACGAGCTGAAATTTGAGTTTAATCCACAATCATATTTTAATAAAAATCAAAATATGATTGTACGTACAACAACCTTTGATGAAATTGTTTTACATCCGGCAGAATCCTTTAGTAATTTACCCTTTTTATTTTTTTCAAAAGGTAAATTTCTTAGTGAAGTTTCCGATAAGGAAATAATGAAAAATCTTTATGTTTCTTTACTCTCTTGGTTTAAGACTAGAGAAGAAATTCTTTGGTCTATTGCTTTTCTTTTAGATGAGCAAAAAAATTGGGGGTTTGATAAACTCTCAATTACTAATAAAACAATCATTGGATACTTTATATCTGAGGATTTAATTAAATATGCAGTCACAGTAGAACGTGAACATGATTTAGGTGTTTGGATTTGTGATTGTTATGAATTTGGCTATTTAACAAAGGAAATTGGTGATGAAATGCTATTTTAAGGAATTCTAAAATCTATAGGACCCTCAATTTATTTATATAAGTTGAGGGTCCTTTTTGTTTGCAAAAATGAGTAATATGTTGTATATTCAAATGACAAAAGACTTGATTGTCGCCCTGCCAAAGGCTGGGTAAATTTTATTTTTAGTAACATAATTATATATATGGAAAGAGATTATCCCTTAGAAAAAGTTAGAAACATAGGAATTATTGCGCACATAGATGCTGGAAAAACTACCACTACAGAACGTGTGCTTTTTTATACTGGAGTATCACATAAAATAGGTGAAGTTCACGATGGAGAGACAACAACAGACTGGATGGAACAAGAAAGAGAGAGAGGTATTACTATTACTTCTGCTGCTGTTACTTGTTTCTGGACTCCTACATACGCAGGAATAGATAAAGCAAAAAAACACCGTTTTAATATTATTGATACACCAGGACACATTGACTTCACTGTTGAAGTTAAGCGTTCACTTCGAGTTTTGGATGGCGCTGTTGTTGTTTTTGATGGAGTTGCAGGAGTTGAACCACAATCTGAAACTAACTGGCGTTATGCTGATGAAGCATCGGTTCCTCGAATTTGTTTTATAAATAAGCTTGATCGTATGGGAGCTTCTTTTGAACATTCATTTCAAACAATCTTAGATCGTCTAACAAAAAAGGCTGTTAGAATGCAAATTCCAATAGGTCTTGAAGAAAATCACGAAGGAGTTGTTGACCTTTTAAAAATGAAAGCTTTTTATTTTGAAGGGGAGATGGGTTCAAAAGTTATAGAAAAAGAAATTCCTGAAAATATGAAAGCAGATGCTGAAAAGTATCATGCTGTATTAATAGAAAAAATTGTTGAACAAGATGATGCAGTAATGAATGATTATCTAGAAGGTAAAGTTCCTGATATGGATACCTTAAAGAAATTAATGAGAAAAGGAGTTATTGCTAATGAAATTTTCCCAGTATTTGCAGGAAGTGCTCTTAAGAATAAAGGAGTTCAATTAGTTCTTGATGCTGTTGTTGATTATCTTCCAAGTCCATTAGATATTCCAGCTATTGGAGGTATTGATCCAGAGACTGATGAAACTATTGAACGTAAAGCTTCTGATTCTGAACCGTTTTCAGCTCTAGCTTTCAAAGTAGCTACAGACCCATTCGTTGGACAAATTATTTTCTTCCGCGTTTATTCTGGTAGTTTATCTGCCGGAAGTTATATTTATAATCCTCGTACTCGTAACAAAGAACGTATTGGACGAATCTTGAGAATGCATGCTAACGACAGAGAAGAAGTAAAGAAAGTATATGCTGGAGAAATTGCAGCAGCTGTTGGATTAAAGGATACTATTACTTCAGATACAATGTGTGATGAAGAACATCCAATAGAACTTTACCGTATAGTATTTCCTGAACCTGTTATTGATTTACGTGTTGAACCAAAAACAAAAGCTGACCAAGAAAAAATGGGTATGGCACTTAATCGTCTTGCTCAAGAAGATCCAACTTTCCGTGTTTCAACTGATCCTGAAACAAACGAAACTATTATTGCAGGAATGGGAGAACTCCACCTTGAAATTATTGTTGATCGTATGAGAAGAGAATTTGGTGTTGAAACAAATGTTGGTAAACCACAAGTTGCATACCGTGAGACTATTACTGGAGAGGCAAGTGTTGAAGGTAAATACATTAAGCAATCAGGAGGACGTGGTAACTATGGTCACGTTAAGATTAAGATTAAACCAATGGATCAAACTGTTGATGTAACAAAATTACCAAAGAATGTTAAGCGTGAAAAAGGATTTGAATTCATAAACACAATCAAGGGAGGAGCTATTCCACAAGAATATATTCCTGCTTGTGAAAAAGGTTTTCGTGAAGGTCTTGATCGTGGTGTTCTTGCTGGTTTCAGACTTGAAAATGTTTCAGTTGAACTTTGGGATGGAAGTTTCCACGATGTTGACTCCAACGAAATGGCTTTCAAAATCGCAGCTTCTATGGCTGTACAAGATGCATGTAAAATGGCTCGCCCTGTAATCCTTGAACCTATGATGAAAGTTGAAGTTGTTACTCCAGATAAATTCATGGGAGATGTTACTGGTAGTCTTTCTTCTAAACGTGGTCTTATAGAAGGTATGGAATCTCGTGGCATGAATCAGGTAGTTAAAGCCGTTGTTCCTCTTTCTGAAATGTTTGGATACATGACAGCTCTTAGATCAATGACAGAAGGACGTGCAGGATTCACTATGGAATTCTTACGTTATGACATCGTTCCACAAAACGTTGCCACTGCAATTATTGAAGCTCGTAAATAATTAAAATTATAAAGAAGAAATGCCCCGCAGGCTTCGCTTGCGGGGCATTTCTCTTTCTATTGCATTATCTTACAATTTATGTTATAATATAAATGAGAAATGTTCACAAATAAAAACTAAATAATTTTAAGAATATGGCAAGAAGAGAAGAAACAGGTATTACAAAATTTCTATTAAAAGAAGAAATTTTTATTGATTGTTGTAATGGCACAAAAACAATATCAGATTCAAAAGAAATTTTTGATTTATGTATAGATCCTCATTTTAATGAAGAGGATATGAATCAAAAATCTCATTCAACAAGAAAAACAAAAATAAATGTTTCTGAAGTTGTAAAAAATGCAACTTTAATACAAATTTTTGGTTCGATTGATAAAAATCAGGACATTGATAAATTGTGTTTAACACAACATCAAATTTCAATTTTTTGTAGAGACCATAAAGATTTACTAAGAGGTGATACTTATGGAACACTATTCCTTATGAAAAAAGACGTCAATTATTTTGTTGTTCATGTGATACTTCTCGGAGGTACTTTGTCTGTTTACAGACATCATCTTGGAGATAGTACCATCAACTGGAAAGGGGCTTGTCTTCATAGGGTTGTGACTCGTTGTTGTAAATAATACCTAAAAAATTAGTCGAATATCCCATACAAATTAAAATTTGTATGGGATATTTTATTTTTAAAATATGTTATAATGAGAACATATTAATTAATTTTTATCATAATATGAAGAATAAAAGTATTATAGTTTCCTTAGTAATTGTTGCTTGTTTTATCGGTATTATTTTTTACGTTGTTAGTCATGACAATGGTGAAAGAAAAGATACTTTAAATTATAATGATGTTAGCCTTCCAACAGATGATGTTAATGGAACAGCACAACAGCAAATACAAGTACAACCACAAGGACAACCAGATACTTCAACAACATCTATGGACCAAATATCAAAAAACGGAGACACATTAGTAATGAATTACACAGGTCGTTTAACAGACGGTACTGTCTTTGATTCAAACGTTGATCCAAAGTTTGGACATGTACAACCTTTTGAATTTACCTTAGGTGCTGGACAAGTAATTGCTGGTTGGGACGAAGGATTAGTTGGAATGAAAGTTGGAGAAAAGAAAACTCTAACAATAACACCTGATAAAGGTTATGGAGCAAAAGCAAATGGACCTATTCCTGCAAACTCAACTCTTATCTTTGATGTTGAATTAGTTGGAATTAAATAAAAATTTATTTTATAGTCACACCAAAAAAGGTCAACAAAGTTGACCTTTTTTGGTGTTTAGAACATAATGTATATTATCTAAATATTAAAATTTTGAATAAAAATAAAGATTATAAAAACAGATAAAAATAAAATAGATAATTTTATACAAATCATAAAATAATTAATAATATATATAAATAAAAATGAAAAAAACATACAATGTTATAAAAGATAATAAAATAAAAGTATTTTTAGCACTCATTATACTTATAATAATCGGATATTTTATTTTTTTTAAAAAAAGTACAGTTTATCAATTTATTACAGTAGAGAATGGTTCTATTACTGAATCAGTTGATCTCACTGGTAATACCACTCCAATACAAAGTGTCTCTTTAACATTTGGTAGTAGTGGTATTGTTTCTCATACAAGTTCTAGTCTTGGTAAAAAAGTTAGTGCTGGACAAATTTTAGCAGAGTTAGATACAAGTGATCTTGTTGCACAATTACACAATGCACAAGCAGGTCTTACTCTTGCAAAACAACATGCATCTATTTCAAAAAATAATATAGAGAATGTAACTACTCAACAAGATATATTAGTTAAAACTGCATATAGCAACCTCCTCAACTCAACCCCAGAAGCAACACCCAAAAACGGTACTAGTGACTACGTAGCTCCAATCATAAGCGGTAACTACAATCTAGGTAAAGAGGGAACAATCAATCTAACCTCTTACTACAGTCAAGGAGGAACTGCCTTTACTACAACAGGACTAGTAGATGGAAGTGGTACTGGTAATGCAATCATATCTCAACCTATTGGTAACTCAGGTCTATATATCAAATTCCCATCCACTACCAATATAAATGTTAATGATTGGATTATTGAGATTCCTAATAAAAAAGCTTCTAACTATTTAACTAATCTTAATGCGTATCAAGCTGCACTTAAAACACAATCTCAAATGGTTTCAGGAGCTACTTCTGATTTAGAACAAGCAGAGGCTTCATTAAATGCAAAACAAGCTGCTGCTCGCCCAGAAGATGTTTCTATTGCAAAAGCACAAGTAGATAGTGCTCAAGGAGCATTAGAAATAGCCCAGGGTTCATATAATAATAATATTATATCTGCACCTGCAGATGGAATAATTACAGTTGTTAGTGTGAATATTGGAGAAATTTCTATAATGAATCAACGAGCTATTGGAATGGTTGTTAAATTAAATAATAATAATTAATAAATATGGATAAAGAAATTAAAAAAATAGAAGATCAGCTTCTTAAAAAAAGTATTGTTTCAAAACCTTGGTTTAAAAGCTTAGTAGGAATTATTATTATAATTTTAGTTCTATTTGCTTTTATTTATTGGAGGACAGTAGCGGGAAAAGTAATAATAGAAAATTCATCGATCGAAGCTCCTATTATAAATCTATCTTCTTCAACTCCAGGAATTTTGTCTGATATATATGTAAATGTTGGTGATATTATTTCTGATAATACTCCTATAGCAAAAGTTGGTAATGAAATAATTGTTTCTAAGGTTAAAGGTATTATTGTTTCTGTAAACCATCAAGAAGGTCAATTTTTTGGAGCCGGATCTCCAGTGGTTTCAATGATTAATACTAAAGAAGAAAGAGTTTTAGGAAAAATTGATGAGGATAAGGGATTAGTTGATATAAAAGTTGGTCAACCAGCTACCTTTACTGTAGATGCTTTTGGAAATAAAAAATTTAATGGAGTTGTTAGTGAAATAAGTCCTATGTCAAATGAGAGTGGGGTTATATTTAATATTTCAGATAAAAGAGAAATTAAAAAATTTGATGTAAAAGTTAGTTTTGATGAAAATGAATATCCAATGCTAAGACAAGGAATGTCTTCAAAGATTACTGTTTTTGTTAGGTAAAATATGAAAAATAATTCTCAAAATAACTTGCGGTGGCTGGTTCTCTTAACTGTTATTGTTGGGACATTTCTTGGAAGGTTAGATCAAACAATTGTTAATCTTGCTTTACCAAAAATGATAGATACTTTTGGAATAACGGTAACTTCTGCCGGGTGGATATCTACAGCTTATATTCTTGCTAATGCAATATTTGTTCCTATATGGGGGAAACTTGGAGATACTATTGGAAGAAAAAAAGTTTATCTTATTGGTTTTTCTATTTTTATTTTAGGTTCTGTTCTTGCAGGATTCGCATGGAATTTATCATCAATGATTGTTTTTAGAGTTATACAAGCTATAGCTGGTTCTGCTGATTACCCAACGGCCATGTCTATTATAGCTGTAACCTTTAAAGAGGGAAAAGAGAGAGCGAAAGCTTTGGGTATATGGTCTGCTTCTTTTGCTGCCGCTGCAGTTTTTGGCCCGCTTATTGGAGGTCCTCTTATTGATAATTTTGGATGGAGATCTGTTTTTCTTATAAATTTGCCTATTGGTATTATTGGAATTATTATGGCCATGCGTTTTATTAATGAATCTAGATCTCAAGTTCAAACTAAACACTTTGATTGGTGGGGAGCTTTGGCTCTTGGAGGTTCACTTTCTGCATTAGTTCTTGTTCTTGAAAAAGGTCTTAACTGGGGATGGATGTCATCATCATCTTTGATTTGTTATTTTGTTACAGTAGTACTTCTTGGTCTTTTTATAAAAATAGAACAAAAATCACAAGACCCTATTGTTGATTTAAAGTTTTTCAAAATACCCGCATTTGTTAATGTACTTTTAAATAATTTTATAGTGTTTATGGGAATGATGGGAAGTATGTTTTTACTACCAGTTTTTGCTCAGACATTTTTAGGTTATTCTGCAACAGAAACAGGTTTTCTTTTCATGCCAATGGTGGCGGCTATGATGATTGCTTCAGTTATAGGAGGAAATCTTACGGGTAAAGTATCTGCTCGTATGACCATCTTTATAAGTACCTTTATTGCTGCAATAGGAACTTTTATGTTTATAAATATTGATCCAAAATCTACAGCCATTGATTTAATAATTCCTCTTATGGTTATGGCTTTTGGTCTTGGTCTTGGTATGGCACAACGTACAAATATTATTGCCTCACTCGTCGACCCACACGAGATAGGAATAGCTTCATCTGTTCTTGCTCTAGTCCGTAATATTGCTGGAGCTTTTGGAATTGCTATTTTTGGAACAATTTTAACTAAATCAACTGAAAATAATTTAATGAATATTAACTATTGGAGTACACTTTCTTCTTTTGATCCTCTGTCTATTCAAAAATATGTTTCACTTGTAAGTTTAAAGGCACAAGTTAGTGCTTATTCTCACGTATTTTTAATAGCTAGTTTTATTATCCTTATAGGAGCAGGTGTGTCACTTTTCTTAAGGGTTAAGAAAGAAAATCTAGATATCAAAGTTCAAATAGAATAATAAAAGACTTTATTATTGAGTGTTTTTCGATATATAGTATAATAATACTATGAAGAAGAAACTAAAATTGAAAATTAAAAAAACTGTAAAACCAAATACTAAACATAAAAAATCTTCTAAAGTTGTAATGGTTAGTGGCGGTTTTGATCCTATACATATTGGACATATCCGTTATATGCAAGAGGCTAAAAAATTAGGAGATAGTTTAGTTGTTGTTATAAATAATGATAATTGGCTTCGCATAAAAAAAGGATCAGAATTTATGCCAGAAGCAGAAAGACGTGAAATTATTGAAGCACTTGGTTGTGTAGATAAGGTTATAGTTTCTAGCCATAAAGAAAATACTAATGATATGAGTGTTTGTGAAGAAATAAAAAAAATAAAACCTAATATTTTTGCCAATGGGGGAGATAGATTCGCTGATAATATTCCAGAATTTAAATTATGTAATGATTTGAATATTGAAATGGTTTTTAATGTAGGTAAAGGTGGTAAAATAAGAAGTTCTTCAGAGTTATTGAAAGATTACTCTAAAAAAATTAAAAAATAAAATTAATGGATAAATACAAATTTACAATCCCAAAGTCCATTTTAATTCTCTTAGCATTATCTTTTGTTCTGAGTATTTTTCGAGTTATTTTATTTGGTAAATTTTCTCTAGTATATATTTTTTGGAATATATATTTAGCCCTTATACCATTTGTCATAAGTTCAATTCTTTTAAGGAATTTTAATAAAAATGAATTAAGTAAGGAAGCGTTGATTGTTGGTGGAATTTTTTGGTTATTTCTTATTCCTAATGCCCCATATGTAATTACAGATCTTATTCATATTGGTGAAATACATGCTGTTCCAGTTCTTTATGATACTTTTTTAATTTTCAGTTCCGCCTGGGTTAGTCTTCTTTTGGGAATGTATTCAATTTTCCATATGGAGCAAATTTTAAAAACTAAATACTCAACAAAAATAGCTTCTATTTTTGTTGTTGTTATAATATTTTTCAGTAGCTTTGGAATGTATTTGGGAAGATTTTTACGTTTTAATAGTTGGGATATTTTATCAAGACCTATGAAATTTATTAATGGTGTTGGAGAAATTTTTACAAATAAACCTGATTCTATTGAGGCTGTATTTTATACAATATTATTTTTCTTTTTTATTATAATGTCTTATTATTCTTGGAAAGCTACTCAAACAAAATGATAACACTTAATAAAAAAATTATTGCTTTTGATTTAGATGGAACATTAGCTGAAAGCAAGGAACACTTAGAGCCATATATGTCAGATCTTTTGTGTGAATTGGCAAAACGTAAAAAGGTTGCAATAATTACAGGTGGTTCTTTTGAACAGTTTCAAAAACAATTTTTACCATTTTTTAACCCAAAAATAAATGATTTTGATATTGTAATGGAAAATTTAATTTTACTTCCAACTTCTGGTAGTCGACGTTATGAATATGATAGTTTTAAAAAAGATTGGATTATGACTGATATAGAAGAATTTCCTATTAATATTAAAACAAAAGTTATTGAAGAATTAAAAAAAATAGTTTCCTCTCATCAATATGGTGTTGGTGCAATTATAGAAGGAGATGAAGTGGTAGAAGATAGAATAACTCAAATAACTCTCTCAGCTTTGGGTCAGCATGCTCCTATTGAAGTAAAGAAATTATGGGATAGTAATCAAGAAAAACGTCAACAAATAAAAAAAGATTTAGAAAAAAAATTACCAGATGTTAATATTATAATAGGGGGAACTACTTCTATTGATATACTGCCATATGGCTTTGATAAAGCAAAAGGCCTAATAAGATTATTAACCAAAATAGATATGACAATAGATGATATGATTTTTGTTGGAGATGCTATTTTTCCTGGAGGAAATGATTATTCAGCATATGAAGCTGGTATTGAAAGTATTAAAGTATCTGGACCAGAAGAAACAGCCAAAGTTATTAAAAAATTGATAATTTAGTTGTTATTTTTTTATAAATTTTGTTATAATAAAAATAACAAAACTAGAAGCTCGAGAAGCTCGTTATTTTTAATTTAAAGCTTTATCATTTTTAATAAAAATTTATAGATAATCACTCCCTTTAAATGATAAAATAACTTTGTGCTATAATAAAAAAATGGAAGATAAATTAGATATATACGAAGAAAAAAGACCATGGGGATTATTTCGTAGATTTACCAACAATGCTCCATCTACGGTAAAAATAATTTCAGTTAATCCCAATGAACAATTAAGTTTACAAAGCCACAATAAACGTTCAGAATTTTGGAAAGTTATTAGTGGTGATGGTATTTTTGAAATAGATGGTAGAAAATATATAGTGGAGAAAGGTATTGAAAAAGAAATAAAAATAGGATCTAAACATAGAATGCAAGCAGGAAGTGATGGTATGGAAGTACTTGAAATTGCTCTTGGTGATTTTGATGAATCCGATATTGTTCGTTATGAAGATAAGTATGGAAGGGTTTAATTCTATTTTATTTAAAAAGTATTGTATTTAAGGTTTAATCTTATGATAAAACTAATTAAAAAAACAATAAAAAAAATAACCAAAATATCTCCTCTATTAAAAAAAAGAGCAGTTATTAAAAAGGGATCAAAACCTAAATCAAAAAAAATAACGGCGAAGATTGGCCTTAAAAAAGTTACAAAAAAGAAAAATAGTTCTGTTTCTAAAAAAAATAAACCGCAAATAAAAGAATCTAATATTAAACTTGAAAAAGCATCAAATAATCCAATTATTTCACCAAGTTTATATGGATGGGAATCAAAAGCCACTTTCAATCCAGCGGCTTTTGAACATAATGGAAAGGTTCATATTTTATATAGGGCAGTTGGTGAAGATGAAGTATCTGTTTTGGGCTATGCATCAAGTTTTGACGGTTTAAATATTGAAGATCGACCAACATATTTTGCTTATAAAAGATTTTTTGAATATAAAGAAAACGGACCAAAGGCTGAATATGTTTCTGGGGGTGGTTGGTGTGGTGGCTGTGAAGACCCACGTCTGTCTTTGATAGGAGATACTGTTTATATGATATATACAGCTTTTGATGGATGGGGTTCTGTTCGTATTGCTCTAACATCTATTAAACTTGCTGATTTTAAGAAAAAGAAATGGAATTGGGATAAAGCAGTTTTAATTTCACCGCCAGGTCAAATAAATAAAAACTGGGTTCTTTTTCCTGAAAAAATTAAAGGCAAATTTGCAATTCTCCATAGTTTTTATCCCAGAATTCTTATTGATTATTTTGATGATTTAAAAGAATTAAATGGTAATCGTTTTATAAAAAGTGACAATACAAGGCCAATAGATCCAAATAGAACTTGGGATAGTTGGTTTCGTGGAGTAGGACCAACTCCAATTAAAACAAAAGATGGATGGCTTGTCCTTTATCACGCAATGGATCATAAAAATCCTGATAGATATAGATTAGGAGCATTACTTTTAGATTTAAAAGACCCAACAAAAATTCTTTACCGCTCTCAAAGTCCAATTTTAGAACCAGAAGAGCATTATGAAAATAATGGTCATAAATGGGGAGTAGTTTATTCTTGTGGAGCAGTGGTAAAAGATGGAGACCTATTTGTGTATTATGGTGGAGCTGATAAATTTGTTTGTGTAGCATCTATACCGTTGGAAGATTTGCTTAGTGACTTAAAATCAGATAAAACTATTAAATTAAAAAAAGATAAGATTCTCAAAAATAATTAAAATATATGTACGTAATTAAAAGATCTCAACACAATCCTATTCTTGTTCCAAATGGAGATCATTACTGGGAAGAGTTCGGAACATTTAATATGTGTCCGATTAGGCATAATAAAACTATCTATGGTTTATATAGAGCTATTTCTGCTATTGATAAAATGACTTTACAGCAACAAACTTCAGTTATTGGTATTGCTAAGAGTAAAGATGGAATTCATTTTGAAGACAGAGTTCCTTTTATTTCACCATTAGAAGATTGGGATATACATGGATGTGAAGATCCAAGAGTAACTTTCTTTGAAGGGAAATATTATATTTTTTATACCGCATTATCAAGATTTCCTTTTGGTGCAGAAGGTATAAAAGTCGCAGTTGGAGTATCAGATGATTTAAAAAAACTAAATGAACGTCATTTAGTTACTCCATTTAATGCAAAAGCAATGACTCTTTTCCCTGAACGTATAAATGGAAAAATTACAGTTATTTTTTCTGCACACACAGATTTACCACCAGCAAAAGTTTCTATAGCTCAGTTTGATAATATAGAACAATTATGGGATCCATCATTCTGGGAAGAATGGATTAAAAATTTAAACGATCATTCTATTAATTTTACTCGTACACCATATGATCATTTAGAAGTTGGAGCTCCACCTCTTAAAACAAAATATGGCTGGCTTCTGATTTACTCACATATTCAGAATTATTTTTCAGGACCCGAGAAACTTGATCGTATTTTTGGTGTTGAAGCATTACTTTTAGATTTAAAAGACCCAACTAAAATAATTGGAAGAACACGTGGTCCTATCCTTGCCCCTGAAGAATCTTATGAATTATCTGGTTATATTCCTGATGTTATTTTTCCAACAGGAGCAATTATTGAAAAAGATTTACTCTATATTTATTATGGAGCAGCTGATACAACAACATGTCTCGCCTTTGTGAATCTTGAAGATTTACTTTCAAGTATTTGTGAAAAAACAGCTCCTTTGTGGAGATTTAAACGTGCTTCTTCAAATCCTATAATTTCTCCTAAGAGTGAAAATCCATGGGAATCAAAGGCTACATTTAATCCAGCTGCCATTACTATTGGAGAAAAAACTCATATTTTGTATCGTACTTTATCAGAAGATAATACTTCATCTATTGGATACGCATCAACTTTAAATGGTATTACTATTAATGAACGTCTGTCTACTCCTGTATATGTTCCACGAGAGGATTTTGAAAATAAAAAAATACCAGGTGGAAATTCTGGTTGTGAAGATCCTCGTCTAACTAAAATAGGTAATAAAATTTATATTTGTTATACAGCTTTTGATACAATAGGACCACCTCGTGTTGCTGTTTCTTCTATATCAAAAAAAGATTTTGTTGCACATAATTGGAATTGGGAAAAACCATTTCTTATTACTCCAAAGGGAATAGACGATAAGGATACTTGTATTTTTCCTCAGAAATTTAAAGAAGGATATTTTGTTGCTCACAGAGTAGGAAATGAAATTTGTGGTGACTTTTTAAAAAATTTGGGACCAGATGGTGATACTGTAGATAAATGTTTACGTATTCTTGGACCACGTATGAATTTTTGGGATAGTTTAAAGGTGGGTATTACAGCTCCACCAATCAAAACAAAATATGGATGGTTATTGCTTTATCATGGAGTTTCAAAAAGTCATGGCACTTATAGAATTGGAACAGTTTTACTTGATCTTAAAGACCCAGCTATTATTCTTGCTCGAGGAACAGATACCATTTTTGAACCAGAAGAAGCATATGAAAAAATTGGTATTGTAAATAATGTTGTCTTTCCTTGTGGAATGGTTGTTCGTGACGATCTTTTATATATATATTATGGAGGAGCTGACAAGGTAACTTGTGTTGCTACAATGAAACTTTCAATAATTCTAGATGCTCTTGTTAGAGGAAAAAAACTTAACGATAAGTAGTAAATTTAAATTCAAAATGTTATATTAAAAACAAGGACCTATAAAGTCCTTGTTTTGTATGATAAATAAAGAAAAAGACTATTCAAGTTTACATCGTGATCTAGTGCTAAAATATTTTTGGCAGGTTGTTCGTAATTTTAAAATATCATTTTTTATTATTATGATTGGGTCTATAATTTCTGCCTCATTGGATATTTATATACCATTACAATTTCTTAAACTTTGGAATGTATTGAGTACTAATAATTTTATAATGATAAATGTTGCTCAAAATATTGTTATAACTATTTTTATATTAGGACTTATTCGTTGGGGAACAAGAAGAACTGTCGGTTTTTCAAATACTTATTTTCAAGCAAATGTTATGGCAGGCTTACGAGAGCAATCATTTTCTTATATGATAGGTCACTCTCGTTCATTCTTTGCAAATAATTTTGGAGGTTCTCTTACTCAGAAGATAAATAAATATGCTAGAGCTTTTGAAAAACTAACAGATAGATTAGTGAATGATGGTATTCCTCTTGTTATTAGATCTGTTGGAACAGTTATTGCTGTTTATACACTTGTACCTAAATATGCATATATTTTAGCTGCATTTTGTGTTGTCTTTTTGGTAACAGCATTGATTTATACTCGCTTTAAATTAAAATATGATGTTATTTCAGCACTTGCAGATACAAAAACAACAGGGACTATTGCAGATTCAATTAGTAATCATTCATCTATACAATTATTTGCTTCTCATGATTATGAAAAAGATCGGGTTGGTGGTGTTATTCAAGAGCAAAAAAGAGCAACTATTTTTAATTGGTATTTATGGGAAGGATTAGGATCCATTCAAAGTTTATATTCAGTTGTAATAGAATTTATTATTTTTTGGACTGCAATAGGCGATTGGAAGTCTGGATTAATAGGAATTCCAATAATGGTTTTAATTCAAAGTTATTTGGTTCGTTTAGTTGAAAACCTATGGAGTTTTGCTAGTATTGTAAGAACTTTTTATGATAGTTTTGCTGATGCTCAAGAAATGGCATTAGTTCTTAATACTCCTTATGAAGTGGAAGATAAAACAAATGCAATTTTAAATAATACAAAAGGCACTGTTTCTTTTGAGAATGTTACTTATATATATGATAAAAACAATACAAAAGTTTTTGATAATTTTTCTCTTACAATACAAGCAGGACAGAAAGTTGCCATTGTTGGTTCATCAGGGGCTGGTAAATCAACTTTTGTTAATCTTTTAATGAGATTATTTAATTTAAATTCTGGCAAAATTTTAATTGATGGAGTAGATATAAGTTCTATTTCTCAGAAAAATTTACGTGAACAAATTAGTTTTGTTCCACAAGATCCTGTTTTATTTCATAGATCACTTATGGAAAATATTCGTTATGGACGTCGTGACGCTACAGATGAAGAAGTAAAAAAAGCAGCAACACTCGCACGTTGTGATGATTTTATTAGTAGATTACCATTAGGTTTTGATACTTTTGTTGGAGAACGTGGAATAAAACTTTCAGGAGGGGAAAGACAGAGAGTAGCAATAGCAAGAGCTATACTAAAAAATTCACCAATTCTTGTTTTAGATGAAGCAACTTCAGCTTTGGATTCTGAATCAGAACTCCTTATTCAGGATGCTCTTCATAATTTAATAAAAGATAAAACGACAATAGTTATAGCGCATAGACTTTCAACTATTCGCGAAATGGATAGAATTGTTGTTATTTCAAATGGTAAAATTGTTGAAGAGGGAACTCATAATGAACTTATATTACGTGCTGGTGGAGAATATAAAAAACTTTGGAATATACAAGCTTTAGGATTTAAAAATAAAGAGATAATGATATAATAGTAAATATGGATTCACAAATAAAAAATGCAAATAAAGAACATCGAAATAGTTTAACCAAAGCACAAAAAGTTGCTTTGTGGATTACTACACATGTTGGAACAATAGATTTTGCTATATTTTGTATTATTTTTGTGTCTATTCCATTAATATGGAAAGAATCAATGGCGACTATTTTTTATATTTCATCTGGATATCTTCAACTAGTAATGCTTCCACTTATCATGGTTGGACAAAATTTACAAAGTAAACATTCAGAAAAACGTTCTGAAATTGATTATGAATTAAATGTTAAAAGTGATAAGCAAATTAAAAATATTATTGATCGCTTAGATAAACAAGAAGAAATGATGAAAGAAATTTTAAATAAACTTAATAAATAAAAAATCTCCACCAATATTGGTGGAGATTTTTTATTTTAAACTATAGTTAATACTACTATTTCTGAGTTTGTTCCAATTCTAATTGGAGGCATTGCTTCTCCTACTCCAGAACTTATTGCTGATACTGTATTCGCAGTATAGTAAACTCCATGAAAATATGCACCATGTAATATTTTAAGAATGACTGTAATTGGGAAAAATTGTCCACCATGTGTATGTCCAGATAAAACGAGAGATGCATTATTTTTTACTAATACTGATGTATTTTTAGGGTCATGCATAAGTATGATACTTGGCATGTTTTTGTTATAATCCAGAATATTTAATTCATTTTTAATTTTATTTTTTGATTTTTTATGATAAGGAAGTCCTATAATTTGAGTGCCATTTATAGTTATTTTTTTATTAGTAATATCATTTAAATTTTTAGGAAAATGAGAACGAAATAAAGAATATTCCTTACTGTAACCTTCATGATTACCTTCAACATAATAATTTCCTACAGTGGCTTTTAAATCATCAAATGGTGCAAAAACCTTTTCATAATCAAATGATGGTCCGTCAATTAAATCTCCCAAATTAAAAGTAATATATGGTTTTTCACTGTTGATTATATCAACAATTTTTTTCATAAATTTTTCACGACGCATATTTCCCAAATGAGTATCTGAAATAAAAATTATTTTTTTATCTTTCCATAGTTTTGCTAATGTTTTTGATTTTATTTCCCATCTTACAATTTTTGGGTTTCTTGCGTTGTAAATACCATAAGTTATAACGAATAAGGCTAAGCAAACTAAGGTGATTGTCAAAAATCTAATTGGTAAATTAAAACCGAGATAATTATTAATCAATACTAAAATTGAAATAATAAATGCTACAACGAATAAATAAAATATTATTCCAAACCATAAGGCTCCTACTGTATAAACCCAAGAATTTAAGGCCGAAAAATGTTTCTGGCGATAAATCATTGAAGTAATAAATATAAATGGGAATATCATCCCCACTAATAAGAGAGCTCTTTCTAAATACAAACTATTAAAAATTTCTAAACTATGAAATGATAAATAGATTAAATATTCACTAGCAACCATTACAAAAAAAGAAATGATGAAGATGAGAAAATAGCGTAGTCGCATAAATTATATACGGTTGTGTCTAACAGACTTAACAATAAAGAATCCTATTATAGCAAATGTTAAAAGAGGTGATAGATAAGATGGTATTTCCATTCCAAATGAATCAGCCATCATAATTATTCCAAGAACAAAAATAGAATACATTGCCCCATTTTTTAGAAATGCATATTTTTTTATTCTATCTATATTACCAATAGTTAACTTTCTTAAAATGAAAGCCCCAAGACCATTACCAAGTATAATAAGTGGAACAGATAGTGTAAAAGCAAACGCCCCAAGTACTCCATCAATAGAGAAAGTCATATCAATAATTTCAAGATAAATAATTTTACTAATATCACTCATATTATTATCTTTTGATAAAAGTGCTTTTTCTCCTTTTTCTGCGTTTTCTTTAAATCCATGAGTAATAAAAAATGCAGTTGATCCAATGACTGCAGCAAAAGCAAGCATAGTATTTATTTTAAGTGCATACCAAACTACAGTGGCAAGAATTATTGAAATAACGGCAAAGAACCAAACTCCATTTCTTTGGAAAAATTTTTCATGACGAAGTCCAAAGTTTTTTGTTTCAAGAAATAACCAATGAAAGAAAAGAAATATAAGAAAAATCCCACCTCCTAAAAGTAAAATTGGAGCAGATTTACCAATAGCAGCATGAATACTAGGATCATTTGAAAATGTAGCAGTTAGTGAACCTATTAATCCAAGAGATGGCATAGTAGCCCAAATAATAATCCAAGGAAGGAGCCCTCGAACTACAAAAACAGCGAAGAAAAATCCATAAAGAAGAAACCATTTTTGAGAACGTTTGCTCATCGTTCCGAGTACTTCCGCATTTATAACCGCATTATCTACACTAGAAATAATTTCAAATAAACATAAACCTAAAACAGTAATTATCATTGTTCCTATTTCCATATGGTAGTATTATACATATTTTTTAAAGATATATCTATCATATTATTTGTTTTATTATCGTAAAAATCAGTTAAAAATTCTTAAGCACTATTTCATGTTATTCTTTGATAATTTTTTACAAAATCAATAAAATAAAAAACACAATTAATATCTAGGCTTAAAAATATCCTTTAATATTAGGTTTTTAGGTGATAATTATTGACGACTTACTGATATTTTTACATAGTGCTAATTTTATATAAAAACTCTTGTTATAGAACTTAAAGTAAGAGTATAATATATTCCACAAGAGGAGGGGGTCTAATATTATCACATAACTTTTATAAATATGCCTTCAAAAAAGAAAGTATCCAGTACTAAAAAAATAGTCGCAGCAAAAAATCATAACTTAATTGTAAAAAATACAAATAAGGCCAGTAAGAATGATTTTATTAAGGGCATCCAAAAAAGGGATGGAGAAATTGTTCCTTTTGATATTGTAAAAATTACAAATGCTATTAATAAAGCAATGCTTGCAGGAGGGGAAGGCTCTGTAGAAGAAGCAGAAACTGTAGCAAAGAAAGTTTTATCTGAAATTAGTGATATTACTAAGCAAAATAAGGATTTTATACCAACCGTTGAAGTAATTCAAGATACAGTTGAGAAGCAATTGATGCTTTCAGATTATGTTAAGTCTTCAAAAAGTTATATTCTTTATAGACAAGAAAGAGCTAGATTACGCGCGCATGGAGTTTCTGTTCCTGAACGTGTAAAAAAACTAACAGATGAAAGTAAAAAATATTTTAGAAATCCACTTTCCGAATTTGTTTATTATCGATCTTATGCGAAATGGATTGAAGAAGAAGGTAGACGCGAAACTTGGATTGAAACAATTGACCGCTATATGAATTTCATGAAAGGCAAAATAGGGGATATGCTTAAAGATTCTGAGTATAGTGAAATTCGAGAAGCAATTCTTAATCAAGAAGCAATGCCATCAATGAGACTCTTACAGTTTGCTGGACCCGCTGCAGAAAGAACAAATGTATGTGCTTATAACTGTTCTTTCGTTGCACCATCAAAATTTCAAGATTTTGGAGATATTATTTATATTTCAATGTGCGGAACAGGAGTTGGTTTTTCTGTTGAAAGTAAAAACATACAAGCACTTCCTCAAATTAAAATTCAATCCAATAAAAAATTACCAACTTATGTTGTTCCTGATTCCAAAGAAGGTTGGGCAGATGCATTTGTTCATGGTATGAAGACATGGTTTGAAGGTGATGATGTAGATTTTGATTTCTCATTGCTTCGTCCAGCTGGTGCACGTCTAAAAATCATGGGTGGTAAAAGTTCAGGACCTCAACCCTTAATAGATTTGATTGGTTTTACTCGAGAACGTATTTTACGCCGCCAAGGACGCCATCTTAGAAACATAGATGCTCACGATATTATATGTAAAATAGGTGAGTGTGTAGTTTCAGGAGGAGTTCGTCGTAGTGCACTTATCTCATTGTCTGATTTAGATGATCAAGATATGCGTGATGCTAAAAATGGTCAGTTTTGGGTAAATGAAGGACAAAGAATGTTATCAAATAATTCCGCTGTTTATAACACAAAACCAACCGAAACAGAGTTCTTAAAAGAATGGATTGCTCTTATGGAATCAGGGTCAGGCGAAAGAGGAATTTTTAACAGAGGATCATTATCTTCTACTCTTCCTAAACGTCGTGTTGATATTTCAAAAGATTATATTGGAGAAATGGGTACAAACCCTTGTGGAGAGATTATTCTACGTTCAAGACAATTTTGTAACCTTTCAGAGGTTGTAGCAAGAGCTGAAGATACAGAAGAAACTCTTATGAGAAAGATTCGTATTGCTACTATATTAGGGACATATCAATCTACTCTTACAAAATTTGGATATCTTGGAAAAGAGTGGAAAAATAATTGTGAAGAGGAAAGATTGCTCGGTGTATCTGTTACAGGACAATGGGATTCAAAACTTTCACGTAGTCCGGAAATGCTTGCCAAGCTTCGACTTGAAGCGATTCGTGTAAATAAAATATATGCTAAGAGATTTGGTATTAGTGAGTCTACTTGTATTACAGCTGTAAAACCATCAGGGACAGTTTCTCAGACCGTAGATTGTGCTTCTGGTATGCACCCTCGTCACTCACCATTTTATATTCGTCGTATTCGTATTTCTGCTACCGACTCTTTATTTAAAATGATGAAAGATCAGGGAGTTCCATTTAATCCAGAAGTAGGTCAGACTCTTGAAAATGCAAATACTTTTGTTCTTGAATTTCCAATGAAGTCTCCAG